>UOFS01000044.1_pt1 | contig 83881 bp, 73 predicted proteins | sample 1989581 | NCBI WGS metagenome assembly UOFS01 (sample SAMEA4712198, study PRJEB27164) | hydrothermal vent metagenome | biome: marine basaltic hydrothermal vent biome; feature: marine hydrothermal vent; material: mineral | place: Pacific Ocean | collected 2011-06-14/2011-07-23 | depth 1691 m | reverse complement strand
CTTAGATTCTGAGCATTAATGGCTTCTGGAAAAATGGAATTATAAAATGCAACTTAAATTTTTTCCAAGGTTATTAGACCACTACAGTACACATATATAAATTAATGAAAATAATATATAAAAATGCAAATTGGCGAGACGGCGATTCTTCTTCAAATGTTTTAGGGGTAGTAGAGCATAAGAATATTCCTGAAGTGTTAATACCTTTTCATAAAGATGACCATGCTAGTTCATTCATAGCTAAAAAATTCATTGATAATGATAGTACTATTATTTGGGAAGTTGTCGATGTTGTTCATACTGATGTCACTATTGAAGTATCGCTTGCTGGGATAAATTCACCAACATCACTCGCTACTCAGGCAAAAAATATGAACCGTAAAGTTACTTCGCTTGTTTCACCGTATTGTCTAGTCGAAGTGGATTTTGGGCATAAAACCAATTTAGCTGGTGCTGCCGGTATCACTGATGTAAACACTTGGGATATGTCTACCCACCTTCCTGCCGAGATGTATAAAAAACGGCCATGTGTGGTTCTAGCGATTGATGGTAATCGTGTTCAAGTCATTCCTATTTCAACATCGGAGCGTGCAGCGTCAGATTATTTTCATATTAAATTGACCATGCCAAGTTTTAATAAACTTCATTCTCGCTATAAAAGCAAACCCTCATATATTTTGACAAAAATGGTTCAAACAGTGTCGGCATATCGAGTTTATCCACCTAAATTAGTAAATGGAAAATTTGCTCCTAACTGTAATCCCAATAAACTTTGTAGTGCTGATAAAGCGAATCTTCTGAAAATGTTATCTTCAATTTACAGTAAGGGTTTAGTCGAGAAGAATATTTCACTGGAAAAGCAGATAGATCGACTTAATGTTGAGAGACGTAGTCTGTTAAATACAAAGGTTGAAAGTGAACGCAGTGCATTAACGCAAGAAAAGCAACTTATTGATTTAAAAGAGAAAATATCCAAAATCGGGGAACGATACGATATTTTAGGAGATGCACATGTCATTTTGGATGACATATTATCTTGACAAAAGTATGAATAATCACCTAATATTAATACATGGCGGTATGAAGGGCGTGTCTCCCTACCATCGCGACCTGCAAAATGCTTTATCTGTAAAGATAAAGTTAACGGCAGCTGACACAAGATTGTGAATTAACCAGCTTTTGCTGGTTTTTTTATGCCAGTGAATAATGAACTGAGAGTGTATCATCGTCTTCACAGTCCTTCTCTTTAGTAGCGGATCAATGTGAGATTTTTTTTACCTGTCAAACTCATATTGCCAGTTGCTGCTTTTTGAATATGCTCGCTCCACCATTGCATCATGGGTTTACGACGCTCTAAATAGATGGCTCGATTATATGCGTTTCGTACTTCATTTTTACCGGTGTGAGCAAGAGCAGCTTCGATGATATCTTGATCAAAACCTTCTTCATTGAGAATGGTGCTGGCCAGAGAACGTAAGCCATGTGCGACAAGTTGATTTTCAAAACCCATGCGTTTTAATGCCATGTTTGCTGTACTGGCGTTTGTATGTTTTTTTAAGGTGCTGTTCGATGGGAATACGTAATCGCTTCGTGAGCTGATGGGTTTCATTATTTCAAGTAATGTCATAGCATGAGTTGATAATGGAACAACATGAACTTTTTTACTTTTCATGCGTTCAGCCGGTATATTCCATAAGTTATTTTCAAAGTCTATTTCATCCCAACGTGCGCCTGCTGCTTCGTTTGGTCTGACCATAGTATTTAATTGCCATTCAATGACGCATCGTGTTGTGGTTTTAATAATGTTGGTAATTGATCCGGCTTGAGTGTTGGTAGGTGTTGTTTTACTGGTGTTTGATATGCTTTGCCAATTCCTGAAAGTGGATTGTTATCGACTAAGCCAGTATTGACGGCATAAATCATAATTTCATTTAGACGCTGACATAAGCGTTTAACGGTTTCTAAATTTCCTTTTGCTGCAATTGGATTGATAATGTCAATTGTTTTAACGGCAGTAATTTTATGAATGGGTACTTTACCCAGATGCGGAAATATATGCAGTTCTAAAGATCGCCATGTATCAGTGGCATGATCAATGGATACTTTTGCCTTTTTAACTTCAAGCCATTTAGCGGCAATATGTTCAAGTGTGTTGTTATGTGCTGTTTCATTTAAGAGTTTTACTTCTTCGCGGTGTTCCTTAGGATCGATATCTTTTGCTAATAATTCTCGAGTGGCTTTCCGTTTGCCTCGTGCTTCTGCAAGTGATAAATCAGGATATGATCCAAAACTCAAGCAGGTACGTTTTTTTGTGTATGGTCTACGATAATCAAATAACCACAACTTAGAGCCGTTCGGTTTGATTCGTAACTGGAGGCCACCACCATCCGATAGTGTGTATATCTTATCTTTGGCTTTAGACTGCTTCACTTCAGTATTGGTTAGCGGTTTGGTGATTCTGGCCATTTTAGTAGTACCGGTTATGGGTTTTGTGTCATGGTACTACAATGAGTACTACTAAAAAAGCTGGATTATATAGGATGAGTTAGAACATTATAGGTGGTAATTTAGGCTAAATCATTGTTTTTAGACATAAAAAAAGCCATCCTAGGATAGCTTTAAATATGGAACTGGTGGAGGCGGCGGGAATCGAACCCGCGTCCGCAAACTCTCTGCCTTCTGCTCTACATGCTTATCCGCGCCAATTAATTTAACTAACTGCTACCCGACGGGCAGGGAAAACAATTAGCGATTCTGTTAAGTTTTAACGAATCCACCCCAGACGTGTTTCATCGCGATCTTATATGGGATGACCTCAGTTATCTAAGCGTATAAGCACACATTAGGCTGAGGGCTCTACACAGGTTATTAAGCTGCTAGTGCGTAGTTGTCGTCGTTTGCAACTAAAAGTTTGCAGAGTGATTTACGAGGGACACTGCACCTCGGCATGCACATTGGGTTTCGCTATCCACGTCGAAGCCAGGTCGCCCCCATGTACTTATAGGATACGTTGATTTGATGAAAGTTCCCAGTTTTTTGATAATAAAAATAAAATAGGTTTGAGTCCAATATTAATAATGGGATTAGTGGCTGCCTTTTAATATTCGGGCTTTATCACGCTTCCAGTCGCGGTCTTTGGCATCGGCACGTTTGTCGTGTAATTGCTTGCCTTTAGCGAGTGCAATTTCGAGCTTGGCTTTGCCTCGGCTCCAGTACATTGCGGTGGGAATTAAGGTAAAACCTTTGCGCTCCACCATACCGATTAATTTAGACAATTCTGCCCGATGTAATAGTAATTTACGGGTTCGGTGTTGATCTGGATGAATATGGGTTGAAGCAGTAGACAATGGTGTGATTACTGAGCCTAATAACCATGCCTCAGAGTTTTTGAGCAAAACATAGCTGTCACGGATTTGTATTTTTTTTGCGCGAAGGCTTTTAACTTCCCAACCCTCTAAAACTAAGCCAGCTTCAAATCGATCGCCTAAATTGAACTCGTGACGTGATTTTTTGTTTAAAATGATAGTGTTATCGGGCTTGCCCGTTTTTTTCTTTTTTCCAGCCATTTGGCTATTATATAGTATAACGCTGAGTCAAGTTTGGGCAAATAATAAACTGATGTTAAGTAATTCATTTATATGAATTATATTAGTGAATTGCAATTTGGTGCTTGAGCTGGCTATCATTTTTACGCAAAATAGAGCCATACTGATACAATAAAAATAATACACAAAATAGGGTAATTCATGCCACGAACTCGTCAGTCTATACACGGTCAATGGTCATCACGCTGGACATTCATACTAGCTGCCACAGGTTCAGCTGTGGGTTTAGGCAATATATGGCGCTTTCCCTATTTAACCGCCGAAAATGGTGGGGGAGCTTTTGTATTATTGTATTTGGCCTGTGTTGCCATTATTGGTATTCCGGTGTTGATGGCAGAAATTATGATTGGTCGCCGAGGCCGCCAGAGTCCAATTAATACTATGGAAACCCTAGCCATTGAAGCAGGGGATAATCCACACTGGAAATGGGTTGGCTGGTTTGGTGTGCTGGCAGGTTTTTTAATTTTGTCTTATTACAGTGTGATTGGCGGCTGGACATTATCTTATGTGGTGTATACCGCGAATAATAGTTTTTCAAATGCCACGGCCGATGGTGTTGGCTCAATATTTTCAAATTTGGTGGGCAGTCCGGGTACCTTAATCGCTTGGCATAGTGTATTTATGTTATTTGCAATAGTAGTTGTTGCTCGTGGGGTTAAAGCAGGGCTTGAAGTAGCAGTGAAGTTCATGATGCCGGCATTATTTATAATGCTGTTGGTTATGGTTGGTTATTCGCTAACCACGGGTGAATTTAGCCATACTATTGATTATTTGTTTACATTTGATTTAGAGACTTTCAATAATAATACCGCTAGTATAATTTTAGCTGCAATGGGGCAGGCTTTCTTCTCATTGAGTTTAGGCATGGGAGCTATCATGATCTACGGTTCTTATTTGCCCAGTGATGCATCTATTTTTAAAGCTTCTGTTGGAATAGCACTTGCAGATACTCTAGTTGCTGTATTGGCAGGTTTAGCGATTTTTCCAATAGTCTTCGCATATAACATGGAGCCAAACGAAGGCACAGGTTTAATATTTAAAACTTTACCTATTGCATTTGGTAAAATGCCGGGCGGAACATTTTTTGGTGCAGTATTTTTTTTATTATTAGCATTTGCCGCTTGGACTTCGGCCATTTCATTAATCGAACCAGCCGTTGCATGGTTGGTTGAAAATAAAAATATAAAACGGCGATATGCTGCAACCTATATTGGAATTGCATGTTGGTTTTTGGGCTTATTAACAGTCTTTTCGTTTAATGATTTAAGTGATTTTCATCCACTTGCTTTAATAGATCCGTTTGGAAAATTTGGTCAAATGACAATCTTTAGTTTAATTGATTATTTAACCTCAAAAATAATGTTACCCGTTGGTGGAATATTTATTTCAATATTTGCGATATTTATTATGTCACGCGAAGCAACTCGTGATGAACTTGACTTGGGCGATGGCCTTGCATATAAAACTTGGCGCATTTTAGTTATGTTGGCACCGATAACTGTTGGTATAGTATTCTTAAATGCAATTGGTGTATTAAAGTAATTTTAAATAAAGACTATTTTAGATAATGACTGTAATTAATAAAAGTGCACTGGTTGTGCATAGCCCTAAACAAATGTTTATGTTAGTGGATGACATTAATAAGTATTCAGAATTTTTACCGTGGTGCGCTAATTCAGAAGAACTAGTGAGAGATACTAATCAAGTTGAGGCTCGAATTGATATCAACCACAGCGGTTTCAAAAATTCTTTTTCAACACTAAATACTTTATCATCATATCAGACTATTAAAATGCAGTTGCTTAAAGGGCCGTTTAAATATTTAATTGGAACTTGGTCATTTGAAGCACTTGGTGATGAAGCTAATCCTCGGGGCTGTAAAATTTCATTGCATTTGGATTTTGAATTTACCAGTAAAATAGTTAGCATGACTTTTGGTAAAATTTTTGGAAAGTTAGCATCATCAATGGTTGATTCATTTACCGCTCGTGCAGATAAAATTTATTAACGATTATGTTAGATTCAGAAAACGATCAATCTCATTTTATTAAAATTGAAGTGGCTTATGCCTTACCCAATAAGCAAGTAATTTTAACCGAAAAAGTATCGCCGGAAACAAGTATTGAAGAAGCTATTCATTTGTCGGGAGTATTAGAACAGTTTCCAGAAATTGATTTAAGTACTAATAAAGTAGGCGTATTTGGTAAATTAAAAAAACTCGATAGTAGCTTACTTGAAAATGATCGTATCGAAATTTATCGAGCTTTAATTGCGGATCCGAAAGAGTCTCGGCGTAAACGCGCGGCAAAAAAAGATAAAGTTAAATCCGATAAAGAGCCAGAAAAATAACGATTAATTTGGCTTAATGCGAATGCCCTTTGCCACCACCACTTGAATTACCAACAGATTTATCATAAGTGGTGATTTTCTCTAAATCAATTTTTTCACCCGATTCATCAATTTTAACCACTTTATTTTGTTTGAATACAATTGAAAGGGTATGTCGTTTCATCACACCTTTACCGGGACGAAAAGTTTGCACATAATCCCAACGCTCAGGATGAAAGGCATCTTTAATAATAGGGCTGCCCAGAATAAATTGAACTTGTTGCTTGGTCATGCCAACCTTTAATTTTGCCACAGCTTCTTCATCAAGAACATTTCCTTGTTGGATGTCAATCTCGTAGATTGAACATGCTGATAATGAAATACCCATAAAAAGTATACCTGTAATACAAATGAGAAGAATTCGCATTAAAATAACCAAACCGCGTATAATAGTTAAAAAGTGAATAATACCCAATAATACCCTAAGCGCAGCAGATGTGCATCTACTCAGGTGATACAAATGGAAAGTAACGATTTAAAAAAAGTAGGTTTGAAAGCAACGTTGCCTCGCTTGAAAATACTGGAGATTTTAGAGTCTAATGCAATGCGGCATATGAGCGCAGAAGATGTCTATAAGGCCTTATTAAAAACTGATGAAGAAATTGGCTTAGCGACAGTATATCGGGTATTAACACAGTTTGAGTCGGCTAATTTGGTAAAACGCCACCATTTTGATAGTGGTCATTCGGTATTTGAGCTTGAGCAAGGCCAACATCACGATCATATTGTGTGCGTTAAATGCGGTAAAGTTGAAGAGTTTTTGGATGAAGTTATCGAAGAACGACAATGTAAAATTGCAAAGCAGAAAGGTTTTATGATAACCGATCATTCGCTTTATATTTATGGCTTATGCGAGAATTGCCAGCAGTAATTTAATAATTTTGCTTAAATCGTTTCGGCTTCTTGGGTATCAAGCTCAGCATTATCTATCATTTCTTTAGCGTGTGATAAGGTCTGTTGTGTAATATCAATACCGCCCAACATTCTGGCGATTTCATCAATTCGTTCAGCGCTGTCTAAGGGTTGAATTTGGCTACTGGTAGTATTGCCTTTAGTTTGTTTATTCACTTGTAAATGATTATGTCCTAGTGCAGCAACTTGCGGTAAATGCGTTACGCAGATAACTTGCCGGTGGTTAGCTAGTTGTCTTAATTGTCGCCCAACTATTTCTGCAACTCGACCACCAATACCAACATCGACTTCATCAAAAATTAATGTAGGTACTAAATCATCTTCAACGGCAATAACTTGTATAGCTAAACTAATTCGAGATAATTCACCACCCGAAGCAACTTTGTTTAATGATTTGATTGGTTGTCCAGGATTTGCAGTAACTTGAAACTCAATTTTTTCCATGCCGTGTAGTGAAAACTTTTGATTGATTTCGGTTTGTAGCATTATTACAAACTGTCCGCCTTCCATACCAAGACTTTGCATACGCTCGGTTACTTGTTTTGATAATTTAGATGCTGCGCTATTACGCGCCTTGGTTAATTTTTTTGCATAACTTAAATAATCATTAGCGGCATTGGTGATGTCTTGCTCTAAACTACCAAGGCGTACATCAGAATGTTCTAAATCGGAAAGCTCGGTGGTTAGTTGTGGTAATAGTGTAATGAGTTCCTTAGTTGCAATATGGTGTTTGCGCGATAACGCATGTATTTCAGCTAAACGTTGTTCTATCCATTCTAAACGACGAGGATTTAGCTCGGTAGTTTCTTGATAGTGACGTAATTCATCGATAGTTTCTTTAACTTGTAACGATGCACTATTTAACAGCTCAAGCGCTGGATTTAAACTGCTATCGAGCTCTGTTAAACTCGATAATTCTGCGATACTTTGATGCAGTAAGGAACTTGCAGTAAGTTGTTCGTCAGCTTCAAGTATGGCTAATATTTTTTCACTACTGTGTAATAATTGGCTACTATTTGCTAAGCGTCGGTGTTCTGTATCCAAATCTTCAAGTTCATTTTCTTGAAGATTGAGTGTTTCGAGTTCGCTTACTTGGAAGCGCAATAAATCCAGTCGGGAATTTCTATCGAGTGTTTGCTGGCTAAGTGTTTCATATTCTTTTTTTAATTCTAGCCAGTGGTTATAGGCGATTTTTAATTTATCTAAAACATTTTTATTGCCAGCAAAACTATCAACTAAATGGCGTTGGGTGTCTTTACGCAATAATGACTGATGTTCATGTTGGCTATGTAAATCCACCAACATTTCCCCCAGTTGTTTGAGTGCCGTAATGGGGGATGGTTGACCATTGATATAAGCTTTAGAAGGTTTATTTCGGTTTATAGTTCGGCGAATTATACACTCATGGTCGTTGTCGAGCTCGTGTTCGAGTAACCATTTTTGTGCAGAGGGACAATTTTCAATATTAAAAACAGCACTAATTTCGGCTCGTTCACATCCAATACGAATAATACTGGCGTCAGCTCGATCACCAAGAGCCAAACCCAAAGCATCTAATAATATGGATTTACCGGCACCGGTTTCACCGGTTAAGACACTCAGCCCAGACTCAAGGTCAAGCTCAAGTTTGTCAACTATGGCAAAATTTTTAATTCGAATGTGATTTAACATAATGTGATATTACTGATTCTTGTTCTAAATTGTAATAATAGCTTAGATACTATTTGAATCTGGATGAAATTCAACCCCAATTTAATTTTGCACGTAATAATTCAAAATAATCGTAGCCATAGGGGTGAATTAATCGAACCATATACTCAGTTTTGGTAATTTCAACAGTATCCCCTGAGAGTAATCCTAAATTTATCTGCCCATCACAGGTTACTTGAGCATGTCCTTGGCTGACTTCACTGACTCGCACCTCAATGGTACTATCGCCATCAATTACTAATGGACGGAAACTCATGGTATGCGGGCAAATAGGGACAATTTCCATGGCCTTTAAGGTTGGAAATAATAAGGGTCCACCACTGGACATGGCATAAGCCGAGGAGCCAGTAGGGGTAGCGATTATTAAGCCGTCCGAGCGCAAGTTGGATACTAATCGGCCATCAATATAGGTTTCAGTTTCAATCATTCGTGCCATTTGCCATTTATGAATGACAACATCATTAAAGGCATAACTTTCACTCGTTTGAGAGTCGCCATGATGGGTGACAGCACGCAGTAAAATACGTTGTTCTTCTTGGTATTTACCGTTGAGAATATTACGCAACCATAGCAGCATCTCATTGGGAGAAATATCGACTAAAAAGCCCAAACGACCACGATTAATGCCTAATAGTGGTACTTCATAACGTGCTAAACTGCGTGCCGCGTGTAATAACGAGCCATCACCACCAACGATAATGGCTAAATCACATTGTGCACCAATTTCGGCTCGTGAAGCCGTTTTTAAGTGTGGTTTATTTGCAACATCCGCGCTGCTTTCATCAAAAACATGATCACAGCCCAATTCATCCAGAAATATGCTCAATGCCATCAGGGTTTCATCAACATCAGAATCGCGATATTTTCCGATTAATGCAATATTATTAAACGCATAGGCCATTTATAAACTATCTCCCTGAGCATATTTATTAGAATAATGAATCTAGCACAGCTCAGGATTATATAGAATAATCATTTTTTGCCAATTCTGGTTAGCACTCAAGCAGTTAGAGTGCTAAAATAGTTAAATTACGATATTGAGAAGTTTAAATGCAGTGTCACCGAAAGAAGTAAATTCAGATCGCACACAGTTGTTAATGAAAACATTGGTTGAGCGCTATATCAATGATGGCCAGCCTGTGGGCTCGCAAAAATTAGCGAATGATTCAAAATTGAATTTAAGCCCAGCCACCATTCGAAGTGTCATGGCCGATTTGGAAGATAATGGATTTTTAAGCTCGGCACATAAATCGGCAGGGCGAGTACCCACGGCATCCGGTTATCGCATGTTTGTCGATAGTTTATTAACGGTTAAACCACTAAACGATGGTGCTTTGCAGCAAATTAGGGGTGAATTGACCAAAGATGAAGACTCTGCTCAATTAGTTGATAGTGCTTCGACACTATTATCGGGCATTAGTAATATGGCTGGAGTGGTGATGGTGCCACGTCGAGAACACGTTAGTTTTAAACAGATGGAATTTATTCCACTGTCGGATAATAAGGTATTGGTTATTATTATTTGTAATATTTGTAATAATAGCGAAGTTCAAAATCGAATAATTAATACCACTAGAAATTACACGCGTTCAGAATTGCAGTTTGCCACCAATTTTTTAAATGAAAAATTTGCCGGCAAAGAATTGTATGAAATTCGTGTTGAATTGTTTAATGACTTGCAACAAACACAAATCGACATGAATGAAATGATGACTTCGGCAGTCAGCATGGCATCTCAAGCTTTTGTAAAAGAAACTGAAACTGATGATTACATATTAGCCGGACAAAATAACTTGATGAATTACGCGGAAATGTCGAGTGTTGAGTCATTAAAACAGTTATTTGATGCTTTTAATACCAAGCGTGATATTTTAAGTTTATTGGATCAGTCGATATATGCTGAATCAATGCAAATTTTTATTGGTAAAGAGTCAGGACATCAAGCTTTGGATGAATGCTCGGTGGTAGCAGCTCCGTATCGAGTTGCAGATGAAATTGTTGGCGTTTTGGGGGTTATTGGCCCAACTCGGATGGCCTATGATCGGGTTATTCCGTTAGTTGATATTACGGCAAAATTATTGAGCAATGCCTTGAGTTCTGAATAACTGACTATATAGTACAGTTAGAATTTATGAGTTTTAGAGATTAATTAAATAGCGAGATATTATGAGTCAGGAAAAAGAGCCAACTAATGAAAATGTCGAAGAAACGGAAATTGTTGATGAAGCTGAAAATCAGATTGAAGACGCTAACGATGAATTAACAGCTGAAACCGATTTACAGTCTTTATTAGATGCCGCAAATAAAAAAGCCGATGAAAATTGGGATCTAATACTTAGAACAAAAGCGGAAATGGAGAACCTACGTCGTCGCTCTCGACTCGATGTCGAAAATGCACATAAATTTGCAGTGGAAAAATTTGTAACCGATTTAATCCCGGTGATTGATAGTTTAGAACTCGGATTAACGGCTGTTGGCAAAGATGATCACGAACAGTTAGAAAAATTACGCGAAGGCACCGAAATGACATTAAAAATGTTTCAGGATGTGTTCAATAAATTTGATATTGAAGCCGTAAATCCCATTAATGAGACATTTAACCCAGAGTTTCATCAAGCAATGGTGATGCAGGAGACCGATGAGGTGGAGCCCAATACCGTATTAATGGTTATGCAAAAAGGCTATACCCTAAACGACAGACTGGTTCGACCTGCAATGGTATCGGTTTCTAAGGCAAAGAGCCCAAATTCTGATACAGCAGCAGAACCAACGCAAAAAATTGACGAAAAAGCTTGAAAATGAGGGGATATTCCCCATCTTATAATTAGTGAACGATATTAGAAACGCAAAACAATATTTAAGAATTGGAGACAGAGAAAATGGGTAAGATTATTGGGATTGACCTTGGAACAACAAATTCATGCGTTGCAGTCATGGAAAATGGTGCGCCAAAGGTAATTGATAATAGTGAAGGCGATCGTACAACTCCTTCAATTATTGCATTTACAGGTGATGAAGTATTAGTTGGTCAATCCGCAAAACGTCAAGCGGTGACGAACCCTGAAAATACCCTGTTTGCAGTAAAACGCTTAATTGGTCGTAAGTTTACCGATAAAGAAGTTCAAAAAGATATTGACATGGTGCCTTATAAAATTGCAAAAGCCGATAATGGTGATGCCTGGGTAGAAGCGCAAGGCAAAAAAATGGCACCACCTGAAATATCCGCACGGGTATTAATGAAAATGAAAAAGACTGCGGAAGATTACCTTGGTGAAGATGTTACCGAAGCTGTTATTACCGTGCCTGCTTATTTTAACGACTCGCAACGCCAAGCAACTAAAGATGCCGGTAAAATTGCAGGACTCGAAGTTAAACGAATAATTAACGAACCAACCGCTGCTGCACTCGCATTTGGCATGGACAAGAAAGAAGGTGACGCTGTTGTTGCTGTTTACGATTTAGGTGGTGGTACTTTTGATATTTCGATTATAGAAATTGCTGATATCGACGGTGAACATCAAATCGAAGTATTATCAACCAATGGTGATACTTTTTTAGGTGGTGAAGATTTTGATATGCGTTTGATTGATTATCTTGTTGAAGAAATGAAAAAAGATCAAGGTATCGATTTAAAAGGTGATCCATTAGCCATGCAACGCTTAAAAGAAGCGGCTGAAAAAGCAAAAATTGAATTGTCCTCAGCAGAGCAAACTGATGTAAACCTACCGTATGTTACGGCGGATGCATCCGGTCCTAAACATTTAAACGTTAAAGTGACCCGTGCAAAATTAGAATCATTAGTTGAGGATCTAATTGCCCGTTCAATTGAGCCTTGTAAAGTTGCATTGAAAGATGCCGGTTTAAGTGCTTCTGAAATCAACGATGTTATTATCGTGGGCGGCCAAACCCGTATGCCTAAAGTGCAACAAGCTGTGCAAGACTTTTTTGGTAAAGAACCACGTCGTGATGTTAACCCTGATGAAGCCGTTGCATTAGGTGCTTCTGTACAAGGTGGGGTTTTAGGTGGTGATGTTAAAGATGTATTGTTATTAGACGTTACACCATTGTCACTGGGTATTGAAACCATGGGCGGTGTTATGACTAAGTTAATCGAAAAAAACACCACAATACCAACCAAAGCAAATCAAGTTTTTTCAACTGCCGATGATAATCAATCTGCGGTAACTGTGCATGTATTGCAAGGTGAGCGTGAACGTGCCGATGGTAATAAATCATTAGGCCGTTTTGATTTAAGTGATATACCACCCGCACCACGTGGCACACCTCAAATTGAAGTGCATTTTGACATTGATGCCAATGGTATTTTAAATGTAACAGCAAAAGATAAAGCGACTGGTAAAGAACAGTCAATCATTATTAAAGCATCTTCTGGTTTATCGGATGACGAAGTTGAGCAAATGGTAAAAGATGCCGAAGCGCATGCTGATGAAGATAAAAAATTCCATGAAATGGTTGATATTCGCAATCAGGCTGATTCATTAATTCATAACACTAAGAAGTCGATGGATGAATTAGGTGATAAATTAGAAGCTGAAGAAAAGACAAATATAGATGCTGCAATAGTCGCTCTTGAAGAAGCGTTAAAAGCTGACGATAAAGAAGCCATCGAAGCTAAAACAGCGGCACTGGGCGAAGCATCGGGCAAAATGGCAGAACGTTTATATGCTGAAAAAGCAGCTGAAGGTGGCGATGCTGCTGGTGAACAAACTGCCAGTGCTGATGATGTAGTTGATGCAGAATTTGAAGAAGTCAATGACGATAAAAAATAAAATAACATTATTATAGTTATATTTATTAACAGAGCAGCAGGTGCATCATTTTTATGATGTGCCTGCTGTTGTATCTGCAAATAGTATTTAATACATTATAAACGATAAAAGTTACTAACCATGTCAAAACGCGATTATTACGAAGTTCTAAAGGTCTCAAAAACAGCAACTGATGCTGAAATAAAAAAAGCATTTAAACGTGCAGCAATGAAACTGCATCCTGATAGAAACCAAGACGATCCGGAAACGGCAGAAGTAAAATTCAAAGAAACTAAAGAAGCCTATGATGTTTTAAGTGATGCACAAAAAAGAGCAGCTTATGATCAGTTTGGTCATGCAGGCGTTGATCCATCGAGTGCCGCTGGTGCAGGTGGTTTTGGTGGTTCGGGTAATTTCAGTGATGTTTTTGGTGATGTGTTTGGCGATATTTTTGGCGGCAGCGGCGGAGGTGGTGGTCGAGGCGGTGGCAGTCAAATGTATCGAGGTGCCGACTTACAATATAACCTTGATTTAACACTAGAAGATGCAGCTAAAGGCTCCGAAGTAAAAATTAAAATTCCTACCAAGGTAACTTGCACAAGTTGTAGTGGCAGCGGCGCAAAAAAAGGTACCAAACCCGTTACTTGTTCAACCTGTGGTGGTCAAGGACAAGTACGGATGCAACAAGGTTTTTTCTCATTGCAACAAACCTGTCCACGTTGTCATGGTAAAGGTAAAATGATTAAAGATCCTTGCGGATCATGTGGTGGCAGTGGTCAAAAGGAAAAAGAAAAAACACTATCGGTTAAAGTACCAGCCGGTGTTGATACCGGTGATCGAATTCGCTTGTCGGGCGAAGGCGAAGCAGGAGAAAATGGTGGGCCAGCGGGTGATTTATTTGTACAAATGCACATTAAACCTCATCCAATATTTAAACGCGATGGCAGTGATTTATATTGTGATGTTCCTATCAGCATTGTCAAAGCAGCTCTAGGCGGTGAAATCGAAGTGCCAACACTTGGTGGCCGTGTAAAATTAAAAATACCCGCTGAAACTCAAACAGATAAACTTTTTCGCTTGCGCAATAAAGGTATTAAATCAGTTCGGAGTAGTGCACTTGGTGATTTAATGTGTAAAGTGTCGGTTGAAACACCGGTTAATTTAACAAAAGAGCAAAAAGAGTTATTAAAACAGTTAGACAGCTCCCTTGAAAACAGTAGTGTTGGACATAGTCCGCAGGAATCGTCATGGTTAGATGGCGTGAAAAAGTTTTTTGAAGATATGAAGTCATAATAATAATTGGAAATAAAGTAATGCTCAAATTAGCGATAACCGGTGCAGCTGGACGAATGGGACGCGCATTATTAGAAGCTTGTCACAACACAGAACAAACGCAGCTCGGTGCAGCAATCGATCGGAGTGATAGCTCTCTAATTGGAACCGATGCTGGCGAGCAAGCCGGTCTTGGCTTGTTTAATATCCAAATTGTTGATGACTTATCCAAAGAGAGTTCAAATTTTGATACATTAATTGATTTTACCTATCCAGATGTCACCATTAAGAATATCGAAATATGCCGTTCAAGCGGTAAACAAATAATTATTGGTACAACTGGCTTTACAGAACAACAAAAACAAATTATCGCACAAGCTTCAAAAGAAATTGCGATTGTTTTTGCACCCAATATGAGTGTTGGTGTTAATTTAAGTTTGAAGTTACTTGAGATGACGGCAAAAGTTTTGGGGGATGAAGTTGATATAGAAATCATCGAAGCCCATCATCGTCATAAAGTGGATGCACCTTCCGGCACGGCTTTAAGAATGGGAGAGGTCATCGCAGATACTTTGGGGCGCGATCTTAGCCAATGTGCGGTTTATGGCCGGCAAGGTCAAACCGGTGAACGAGACAGAAAAACCATTGGTTTTGAAACAATTCGTGCTGGTGATATTGTTGGAGAACATACGGTAATGTTTGCTGATATTGGTGAACGTATAGAGATTACGCATAAGGCTTCTAGTCGTATGACTTTTGCTAACGGTGCTATTCGAGCGGCACTTTGGTTAGCACAGCATAAGTCTGGTTTATTTGATATGCAAGACGTTCTTGCTTTAAACAGCTAGCAAAAACTCCACAGTTTCGTTACAATTGCCTCGTTCTAAGAAGTGTCTTTATAGCTACACTTTCTGAGCCACAATTTGTATCAATATTCTAAAAAACGGGAGACGCCACGCAGTTGGTCTCCCGTTTTTGTACATATATCTTTAATTTTTAGACACTTATATCGGAGTTTAAATGTCAAAACCAGCCTTGCTTGCTTTAGCTGATGGTACTGTTTTTCATGGTCAGGCAATTGGTATTGATGGTCAGACTGTTGGCGAAGTGGTTTTTAATACGGCCATGTCTGGTTACCAAGAAATTTTAACCGACCCCTCATACGCTCAACAACTTGTTACATTAACTTATCCACATATTGGTAATGTTGGTGTTAATTCTGAAGATGCCGAATCGACCCAAGTTCATGTGGCTGGTTTGGTAATACGGGACCTACCGATTGTTGCGAGTAGCTGGCGTGCAGAGCAAACGCTAGGCCAATATTTAATTGGAAATAATGTTGTTGCTATTGCTAATATTGATACACGTCAACTAACACGTTTGTTACGAGAGAAAGGTGCGCAAAGTGGCTGTATCGTTGCTGGTGATAATATAGATGAACCAGCCGCAATTGCAGCTGCAAAAGCATTTCCGGGTTTAAAAGGAATGGACTTAGCAAAACAAGTAACAACAGCTGAAAGTTATAAATGGACTGCCGGTTGTTGGGATCTTAACAATGCTTATGATGCAGTTGTTGATGTTACGCCAAAATATAAAGTTGTCGCTTTTGATTTTGGCATTAAACATAATATTTTAAGATTGCTCGCTGAACGAAGTTGTGATTTGACTGTTGTACCGGCAACAACATCAGCAAAAGAAGTATTAGCAATGAATCCCGATGGTATCTTTTTGTCAAATGGTCCAGGTGATCCTGAGCCCTGTGATTACGCCATTAACGCAATAACAGAAATTTTAGAAACTGATATCCCCATTTTTGGTATCTGCTTGGGACATCAATTATTATCATTGGCTAGTGGTGCAAAAACGGAAAAAATGAAATTTGGTCATCATGGAGCCAATCATCCGGTGCAAAATTTAAAAACATCCGCAGTAGCCATTACCAGCCAAAATCATGGTTTTGCGGTGGCTCCCGATTCTTTACCGGATAATGTAAAAGTTACACACCGTTCTTTGTTTGATAAATCCATTCAGGGAATCGAGCGAACCGATAAATCAGCGTTTAGTTTTCAGGGTCATCCTGAGGCGAGTCCGGGACCTCATGATATATCACCTTTGTTCGATCAGTTTATCGATAATATTAAAACGTATTTGAATAATTTAAAATAGAAATAGATAGAAAAATATGCCAAAACGACAAGACATAAGTAGTGTATTAATCATCGGAGCCGGACCTATTGTTATTGGTCAAGCCTGTGAGTTTGATTATTCTGGTGCGCAAGCGTGTAAGGCAATAAGGGAAGAAGGTTATCGCGTAATATTAGTTAATTCAAATCCTGCGACTATTATGACCGACCCAGAAATGGCTGATGCAACCTACATAGAACCAATTCGCTGGCAAGAAGTTGCACGAATTATTGAAAAAGAAAAACCAGATGTTTTGTTACCAACAATGGGCGGTCAGACTGCATTAAATTGCGCATTAGATTTGGAACGTGAAGGTATTTTAGAAAAATACAATGTTGAAATGATTGGTGCTAAACGCGATGCAATTGATAAAGCCGAAGATCGCGATAAATTTCGTACCGCAATGAGGAAAATCGGTTTGGATATGCCCAATTCGGCCATTGCCCATAGCATGGAAGAAGCACTACAGGTGCAAGCTCAAATTGGTTATCCAACAATTATTCGTCCTTCATTTACCATGGGCGGGAGTGGTGGTGGTATTGCATATAATCATGATGAGTTTGTAGAAATCTGCGAACGTGGCTTAGATCTATCACCAACCAAAGAATTATTGGTTGAAGAATCCATTGCCGGTTGGAAAGAGTATGAAATGGAAGTGGTGCGAGATAATAAAGACAACTGCATCATTATTTGTTCTATTGAAAACCTGGATCCAATGGGGGTTCACACAGGCGACTCGATTACAGTTGCACCTGCTCAAACATTAACAGATAAAGAATATCAAATAATGCGTGATGCTTCGTTAAAAGTATTGCGTGAAATAGGTGTTGAAACTGGTGGCTCAAATGTTCAGTTTGCTATCGATCCTGAAAATGGCCGAATGATCATTATTGAAATGAACCCAAGGGTTTCACGATCGTCAGCTTTAGCATCAAAAGCAACGGGCTTTCCAATTGCAAAAATTGCAGCAAAGCTTGCTATTGGTTACACCTTGGATGAACTAAGTAATGATATTACGGGCGGTATGACACCAGCATCTTTTGAGCCAAGCATCGATTATGTTGTTACTAAAATTCCAAGATTCACATTTGAAAAATTTCCTCAAGCCGATAATACTTTAACGACCCAAATGAAATCGGTTGGCGAAGTAATGGCTATCGGCCGTACCTTCCAAGAATCATTACAAAAAGCTATACGTGGTCTTGAAACCGGCATGGATGGTTTAGATGAGCTAGTTGATATCAGCGATCCAACTCAAGCTAAAAATAATTTACGTCAGGCTCTAGGTGTCCCAACATCGGAACGTTTATGGCAAGTTGCTGATGCGTTTCGTGCAGGGATGAGTTTTGATGAAATATTTAATATCACTAAAATTGATCCTTGGTTTATGGCAAATCTTGAAGACTTAGTTGTTGAGGAACAATCAATTCGAGGTAAAAAAATTACTGACCTTGATAAAGCAACACTTTTTCGCTTAAAACAAAAAGGTTTTTCTGATCGTAGACTAGCAACATTACTCGGTATGACCGAGTTTGACATTCGTAAGCATCGTCATGGTTTAGATATCCATCCAGTATATAAGCGAGTGGATACCTGTGCAGCTGAGTTTGCATCAAATACTGCCTATATGTATTCAACATATGAACAACAGTGCGAAGCTTTACCAACGAAAAATAATAAAATAATGGTACTTGGTGGTGGTCCAAATCGAATTGGCCAAGGCATTGAGTTTGATTATTGCTGTGTCCATGCGGCTCAAGTTTCTCGCTTAGATGGTTTTGAAACAATCATGGTTAATTGTAATCCTGAAACTGTATCTACAGATTATGATACTTCCGACCGTTTGTACTTTGAGCCTTTAACCTTGGAAGATGTACTAGAGATTATTCATATCGAAAATCCAAAAGGCGTGATAGTGCAATATGGTGGACAAACGCCACTAAAACTTGCGCGCGATCTAGAAGCAGCGGGTGCTCCAATTATTGGAACATCACCGGACTCAATTGATATGGCTGAAGATCGTAAACGTTTTCAAGAAATGTTACACGATTTAAAATTATTACAGCCACCCAATAGATTAGCAACAAGCTCAGAAGAAGCGGTTAGCTTAGCTTCAGAAATTGGTTACCCTCTAGTGGTTCGTCCATCGTATGTTTTGGGTGGTCGAGCGATGGAAATTGTTTATAATGATGATGAGTTAGATCATTATATGAAAAGCGCAGTACAAGTTTCCAATGATTCACCGGTATTACTGGATAGATTTTTAGATGAAGCAATTGAAGTAGATGTTGACGCAGTTTGTGATGGCGAGCAAGTAATTGTAGCTGGCATAATGCAACATATTGAACAAGCCGGTGTACATTCTGGTGATTCAGCATGTTCTTTACCGCCGTATAGTTTATCTGAAGAAATTCAGCAGCATTTACGCGAACAAGTTACTTCAATGGCCAAGGCTTTAAAAGTTGTCGGTTTGATGAATACTCAGTTTGCCATTCAAAAAGATACTATTTATATTTTAGAAGTAAATCCCCGAGCATCACGAACGGTGCCGTTTGTATCAAAAGCGACTGGTCAACCATGGGCTAGAATAGCTGCTCGTTGTATGGCGGGTAAATCTCTAAAAGAACAGGGTATTAGTGAAGCTAATACGCCAAACTATTTTTCTGTAAAAGAATCAGTATTCCCTTTTATTAAATTTCCTGGTGTGGATTCAATTTTAGGTCCAGAAATGAAATCTACAGGTGAAGCGATGGGGGTTGGTAAAACATTTGGTGAAGCATTTACTAAAGCATTGTATGGTGCTGGTGATAAAATCCCCGATGCTGGTCGAGTGTTTTTGAGTGTGCGTGATACAGATAAAAAAAGGATTGTTGATATAGCGAAAAAATTGCTGGATAATAATTTTGAACTAGTGGCAACCAAAGGTACTGCCCGAGTTATTACTCAAGCGGGTTACGAGTGTAAAATCGTCAATAAAGTATTAGAAGGACGGCCTCATATTGTTGATATGATTAAAAATAATGAAATTAAGTTCATTATTAATACCACCGAAGGTCGTCAAGCGATAGCGGATTCTTCTGCGATTAGAAGTAAAGCCCTGCAACATAAAGTGACTTATACTACAACACTAGCCGGTGGCGAAGCTTTTTGTGTTGCGATAGAATATCAAAACAAAAAAAATAAAAATCTTAGTTCTGAATCTGGCTATCAAGCCGGATCGGTAAATCGATTACAAGACTTACATCAGGAGTTAGTGGTATGAACAAAATACCTATTACAAAACAAGGTGCTGAAAAATTACAGCTTGAATTAACCGAACTAAAACAAGTTACTCGCCCTAAAATTATAAAGGCAATTGCTACTGCGAGAGAGCATGGTGATCTAAAAGAAAATGCGGAATACCATGCTGCACGAGAGCAACAAAGTTTTGCTGAAGGTCGTATTCAAGAAATTGAAGGTAAATTGAGTAACGCTCAAATTATAGATGTTTCAACCATGACGGCAACCGGTAAAGTTATTTTTGGTGCAACTGTATCACTTATCGATTTAGCCGATGATTCAGAAATGACTTACCATATAGTAGGCGAAGATGAAGCAGATATAAAACTTGGAAAATTAAATGTTAACTCGCCCATTGCCCGCGCCTTAATCGGAAAAGGGGAAGGGGAGGTAGTTGATATTAAAACTCCCGGTGGCAATAAAGAACTTGAGATAGTCGCCGTTAAATTAATTTAATTAATTTATGTATCAGTCGGGAGAACGTATACTACTAACAATTTGGATTGGTGGCATGTGGGCCATTGGTTATATTGTTGCACCTACTTTATTTTCGATGGTAGATGATCGCGCATTAGCTGGAAGTATTGCCGGTCGATTATTTTTCATCATGAGCCTTGTTGGAATTGTTTGTTCAATGGCATTGCTCACTGGTCAGATAATGCAATTTGGTAAATCGTGTTTATCAAAAACACATTGGCAAACTTGGCTTTTAATTCTCATGTTGTTGATTATATTAATTGGCCAGTTTATTATACAACCAATGATGAATGAATTACGTGAAGCTGGTTTAGTCGAGGAACTCAAAACAAAATTTGATCAGCTTCATAGGTTTAGTACTATATTATTTATGATTAACAGTTTGGCGGGCTTAGCATTGGTTGTGTTTGGTCTAAAACGTAATGATGATTAGTCTTTTGGTAGTAAAATTTTTGCATCTTTGACTTTTTTGTATAATACCAAAATATGCCCAATAGTTTGCACGGCAATACCATTCGATTTTGAGCAAATAACGTTAATTAATTTTTGTCGAGACTCTTTATTGGCTGAATTTATTCTAACTTTTATTAGCTCGTGATGTTCTAGAGCAATATCAATTTCAGTATGGATATTATCTGTTAATCCTGCTGCGCCAATAACCACAACCGGTTTTAAATTATGGGCTTTTGCTCGAAGGAATTTACGTTGTTTTGATGTGATTTTTGACACTGATTATAGTACTCATATTAGGTTTAAATTTATAATACATTGGATTTTAACATGCTATATTGCCTAATAAAAATTATAATTGATACTATCGAAATAAATGATATAAAGATTCTATATGAGATTGGCAATTTAGATTACTATGGCTAAAAGCAAACAAAGTAAGGCGTGGTTAAAAGAACATTTTGATGATCCCTATGTTAAACGGGCTCAACAAGATGGTTATCGCTCTCGTGCTGTATATAAGTTATTAGAAATCCAAAAAAAAGATAAAATCATAAAACTCGGTATGTGGGTAGTGGATTTAGGTGCTGCACCAGGTGGTTGGTCGCAAATAACAGCCAATATTGTTGGTGACACAGGGCATGTTATTGCCCAAGATATCCTGTCTGTGGAGAGTTTAGCAGGAGTGACCTATATTCCGGGTGATTTTACTGATGAAGCTACTGAATTGGCCGTTCAAAAAGCATTAAATAATCACCCTGTAGACCTTGTTTTATCGGATATGGCACCCAATATTAGTGGAGTAAAGGCTATCGATTCACCAAAAGCCATGTATTTGTGTGAATTGGCTCTATACACGGCTGAAAAAATCCTTAAAAAGAATGGGGATTTTTTGATTAAAGTCTTTCATGGCGAAGGTTTTGATGAATATCTGCGAGATCTGCGCACGAGATTTGCTAAAGTATTAATACGAAAACCTCAAGCATCGAGAGCTCGATCTTCTGAGGTATACCTACTAGCTAGAGGCTATGATAATTAGTTATAATAAGCGGGTATCGGATGTAAGTTATGTACACTATATTGTTATTATTCAATAATATAGTTTATGGATAGAATGAATTAACTAAAATAGTGTTGAGGTAGTACTTTGAATGATTTAACAAAAAATATCATCTTATGGGTCGTGATCGCGATTATATTAATGTCGGTTTTCGCTAACCTCAGTACTCGCTCTAAATCTATTGATATCGATTACTCTGAATTTATATCTAGTGTTAAAAATGGCAAGGTTCAAGAAGTCACTTTCCAAGCTAAAGAATTATACGGAACCTATGTTGGTGGTGGTGAATTTAAAACCTACAGTCCAGAAACAGATAATAATACTGTTATTGGATTACTCGAAAAGAACCACATCAAATATAATGCCAAGCCAAGGGAAACATCAATTTGGTTGCCTTTGTTATATCAAATGTTTCCATTTATCATCATTATTGGTTTATGGGTTTTCTTTATGCGCCAAATGCAAGGCGGTGGTGGCAAAGGTGCAATGTCATTTGGTAAAAGCCGAGCGCGCTTGTTAGGCGAAGATCAAATTAAAATTACTTTTGCTGACGTTGCCGGTGTTGAAGAAGCAAAAGAAGAAGTTTCTGAGTTAGTTGAGTTTTTAAGTGACCCCGGAAAATTCCAAAAACTCGGTGGTAAAATTCCACGTGGTGTTTTAATGGTGGGTTCCCCGGGCACCGGTAAGACACTATTAGCTAAAGCCATTGCTGGTGAAGCCAAAGTTCCATTCTTTACTATTTCCGGTTCCGATTTTGTTGAGATGTTTGTTGGAGTAGGTGCCTCTCGTGTTCGAGATATGTTTGAACAAGCAAAAAAACAAGCTCCTTGTATTATTTTTATTGATGAAATCGATGCCGTTGGTCGACACCGTGGTGCAGGACTTGGTGGTGGTCATGACGAACGTGAACAAACATTGAATCAATTATTAGTTGAGATGGATGGTTTTGAAGGAAATGATGGCGTGATTGTTATTGCTGCAACTAACCGTCCCGACGTTTTGGATCCTGCATTATTACGTCCTGGTCGATTCGATCGTCAAGTAGTTGTTCCTCTGCCGGATATTCGTGGTCGTGAACAAATTCTAAAAGTTCATATGCGTAAGGTTCCAATTGATGATGATGTCAAAGCATCTATCATTGCTCGCGGCACACCTGGTTTTTCTGGGGCTGATTTAGCAAACTTAATTAATGAAGCGGCTTTATTTGCAGCGCGAGGAAATAAGAGTTTGGTTGATATGGTTGATATGGAAAAGGCCAAAGATAAAATTATGATGGGTGCTGAGCGAAAATCCATGGTAATGAGTGAAGATGAAAAACGTAATACAGCATATCATGAAGCAGGGCATGCCATCGTTGGTTTATTAGTTCCTTCCCATGATCCAGTGTATAAAGTAACAATTATTCCACGTGGACGCGCTCTTGGTGTAACCATGTTTTTACCCGAAGAAGATCGTTACAGTTATAGCAAAGAACGTTTAGAAAGCTCAATTAGTAGTTTGTTTGGCGGCCGCTTGGCCGAGGAAATTATTTTTGGTGCAGACAAGGTTACCACGGGTGCATCTAATGATATCCAGCGCACGACAGAATTAGCACGAAATATGGTTACCAAATGGGGATTATCGGAACGACTCGGTCCGATGACTTATAGTGAAGAAGAAGGTGAAATATTTTTAGGACACTCTGTTGCGCAGCATAAGAATGTGTCGGATGTAACAACCCATGTCATTGACGAGGAAATTCGAGTAATTGTTGATAGAAATTATGAACGTGCCCGTAAAATTTTGAATGATAATGTTGATAAGTTGCATGCGATGACGGATGCATTAATGAAGTTTGAAACTATCGACATAGATCAAATAAAAGATATTATGGATGGTAAAGATCCTCGGCCACCGAAAGATTGGGGGGATGATGAATCATCGCCTAATGATAGTAATAGTGCTACCACTAAAGAAACTAAACCTAGTGGTTCGAGTGATTCATCAATAGGTGGTCCTGCTGGACAACATTAATCATTAAACTTTGAAATAATCTGTAATTTTAAACGGCCTTTATGGCCGTTTTTTATTTTCCGTACTTTTTTGTTAAGACTGAATTATTTCTAAATACTCAGAGACAAGCCATGACTCGTTCAGGTTTTGAATATATTATCCAAGCATGTAAAAAATCGATACCGACACTTCCTTTATAGATAAGAAGGTAAAAAAGATTTACCTCATGTTCTATGTTCTATTATTAAAAAAAGAAAATTCAAAATACCAATAAACGATTGATAATGTTATAAGCAAATAATTAGGTATCAATAATTATGCGCAGTAAGTTTATTAAAAGTTATTTTATTATAGTTGCAATTAGAAGTGCTGCACATAACTAACTAACCTGAACTTAGGTTAAGAAAACTTGTAAACGTCACACTGCTTATGAAGAACTACAATCTCAATGTAGTGGTCAAGTAAATCTGCACACTTTAATGGGAGCACATTAATTTTTCTGCCGCCACTGGCGATAAATAGTTATTATAACTGTGTCCTCTAGCAATATTGTAATGTGACATAATATATTTCACAGTATCGTGCTCGGCTTCAGCGTAAGAGGAATAATATTCTTTAGGCATCCACTCCACTTTAAAACTTCGAAAGAATCGTCCCATCGGCGCATTGCACCTACGGCAGGCTACGCACTCCCAGCAATTGCCGCGACGGCTCATGCTTTGAGTTATTTGATAACGCCATAATTGCTGGTGGAATCGAACACTGGTGTAATGACAACCTTGATCAGAATGAAACATCACATCACTTGGTTTGCCTCGGCTTTCAAAAGCCATCCGTAGAGCAGCACAGGTCAGTTTTGAATCAGGACTACTCGAACAGGCCCAACCAATTATTTTTCGTGCAAATAAATCCATGACAACAGCTAAGTATAACCACTGTGTTCCTGCCCAAATGTAAGTTACATCACCACACAACACTTTATTCGATGCATCAACATTAAATTCACGTTGTAATAAATTCGGTGCAATTTTTGACTCCTCTTGTGCTACTTTATATTTTGGTTTATTAGGCTGTTTACTCTGGATATTAACCTCTTTCATTAAATTCTTAGCTTTGTGTCTACTCATTTTTTCACCTGTCTGTGTTAGTTGTCCTGCTATCGTTCGTTGGCCAGCTGAGCTACGACTCGCAGTATGAATACCAACAGCTAATTGTTTGAGCCTTTCTCTTTCTGGATTAACGATGTCTTTATGGTTAATCCGGTAATAATAACTACTCGTATTAATTTTAAATAACTGACACAGTGGTTTCACCTTGTTTTGCTCTCTTGATAATTTCTGGATCATATCAATCAAATGATGCTGTCCGACATCAAGAGAGCTGTAGCCTTTTTTAATATTTCTTTTTCCCACTCTATTTTTTTATTGTGGCTTCAAGTGCCTGTATTTTTTGTTGATCTGATGTCATTGCTTTTGCTATTGGTGTGATTCCACCACGTTCTGCATCGCGGTATTTCCAACTCTCATCGCCTTGCAGGCTTCTGTTATTGCATAATCTTTATCTAGTACCAGACTCGCTGCCTCTTGTTTAAATTCGGTTGTGTAACTCGGTCTTGTTTTTGTCATTTTAGCCACCTTCTTTTCTTGGGTTAGTTTATCCCATTTCGGTGTCCAGATTCATTAGACCACATCACAAGCAGCTTTTAGCTGCTGAGATTAAAAAAGTCCTCACCCCAACTGTATCAGATGATTTACCTAAACGTTTAGCTTTATTGATATTAACATCATTCCGCATTCCTAACCCAGGTTAACTATACTGCATAATTGTAGTTCAATAGGCCGTAGCGTAGGAAAAGAAACTGTTACTACACCATACAAGTTCTTACCCTTCAATAACAATTCAACCTCGCATTAGCAAAACGTTATTCTGCCAGTAGTGAAAAAATTGACATCAGTCAATTAATATATTTTGGTGAGGTTGTCAGTGGAGTCGGTAATAATATTCATGTTACAGATTTTATGTTTCGAACAATAGATCACGCTTAGAAAAAGATTGAAGTAACACCTGTATTTGAACGGTACGTAGTCAGCCCTTAAAAAGCCTCCATGCCCTTGATCATAAAGAAAAAAGTGAAAAAAAGAGGTGAGCGAATCGACCAGAAATAGTATACTAGGGTATCAATTTCTGGTCGATAGGGTGAAAAATCATGCTCAGGCGAAATCACGAAATGCATCAGACGAATTTTTTCGGAACGGATTTATTGGAGCAACTCGATCCGAGCGATCCGTTATTAAAATTATCAAAGGTTATCCCATGGGGCGTCTTAGATGATGCCTTCTCAAAACACTACACCAAAGAGATTGGCGCACCGAGTATCCCGATACGACGCATGGTGGGTTTGTTACTATTGAAGCAGCTCGAAAATTTAAGTGACGAAGCCGTGGTGTTGCAATGGAAACGCAATCCTTACTATCAATATTTTTGTGGTGAAACAGAATTCTACCGAGCCCTGCCGTGCCACAGTACCGAGTTGGTGCATTTTAGAAAACGTATAGGACAAGAAGGCTTTGAAAAAATATTTCAAATGAGCATTGCACGGCCGAACGGCATTAGAAGACACGGTGAACATTGATACGACCGTACAAGAAAAGAATATCACGTATCCTACGGATAGTAAATTGGCGATTAAAATTATTAATCGACTGAATAAAATTGCCAAAGCCCATAACATACAACAACGCTGTACATTTATAAAAGAAATTAAAAATCTACGATTGGTCATACGCCACTTTCGACACGTTAAGAAAAGAGCCAAAGCGAAAAAAGCGTTGGAACGCTTAAGAACGATATCGGGTATATAATACGGGAATTAAGGCGTAAATTACCGACACAGTGTTTGTTTTTAACGTATCAAAAAGATTTTTTATTTTATGAACGTGTTTTACAACAGAAGCCTAAAGATAAAAATAAAATTTATTCACTGCATGAACCGCAAGTGTATTGTATCGCCAAAGGCAAAAATCATAAACGCTATGAATATGGCAACAAAGTATCGATTGCCAGTACCGTCAAAAAAAATATTATTGTGGGCGTGGTGAGTCATGACAAGAATGTACATGATAATCATACCTTGTCAGAAGTATTACAACACATTAACGCGACACGAGATAAAGTCGTTAAACAGGCCGTATGCGATCGAGGTTATCGCGGTAAAACAGACGTTGATGGCACGAAAATAATACTGCCTAAGAAACCGTTAAAAAAAGATAACCGGTATCAACGCGATAAAAAACGCAAACAATGTAAAAGACGCGCGGCAATCGAACCCATTATCGGTCATTTAAAATCGGATTTTAGGCTATCACGAAATTTTCTGAAAGGCGTTTACGGTGATCATATTAACTTACTAATGGCCGCTACTGCTTGGAATGTAAAGAAATGGCTGGTTGCTATTTTTTGGCTGTGTTTTTTTGCGCTTAAAAATACGCTTTGAGCAATACCAATAAAATAATAGTGTCTAGTATGCTCAATAATGGATTTTGTAAAAATAATCAGCTATTAACAACTAGCTGAATCTTTTTTCAGGTTCGACTACGTATATGATCCTTGTGAACATGACTATTGAACAGAAGACCTAATAAAGATTTTATACAGTAAAGAAAAACTACTGCCTTTTTCTGATGCTTATGCGGGTAAAGTTATGGCTGGCCTCGATTACAATTATCCGCGTAATTAATTTGACACTGCTATTTTGTATTTTTAAATTTTTTTTATAATTGTTTGTGATGTTGTATCAAAAGTTACATTAATTTAATTTTATCTATGATTTAATACCTACAGTTTAGAAACTTATTCAGTAAAAACTAAATCTTTAAAACTTCGTTTCCTGTCGAAGAGTTACCCTATTTACTCAGGTTTAATACATGAACTAACCCAGTACCAGAACCGTTTATCTTGGTTTAATGGGATAAGTTCGACCGTTTTATAAAAATAATGAATATCGGAGGTTTTAAGTCATGATGCGTTTTATTATTGGTTCGAGCATACAGTCTCGTTTTTTAGTTGTTGTTATTGCAATGATTATTTTAATTATTGGTGTTAATCAACTAAAAGATATGCCGCTAGATGTATTCCCAGAGTTTTCACCGATATTTATTGAAGTGCAAACCGAAGCTCTAGGATTATCCGCAGTTGAGGTTGAAGGTTTAATTACGGTACCTTTAGAAGCTGATTTACTTAATGGAGTTCCATGGCTCAAGACTATTCGTTCAGATTCAGTACCAGGTTTGTCATCAATTGTTTTAATTTTTGAACCAGGGACGAATTTAATTCGTGCGCGTCAAATGGTTCAAGAGCGTTTAACTCAAGCGCACGCACTACCTAATGTATCAAAACCCCCTACGATGTTATTACCCTTGTCATCCACTAGCCGAGTACTGAAAATTGGTCTTTCTTCTGATACTTTATCACTTATCGATATGTCGGTACTTGCTCGATGGAATATAAAACCGCACTTAATGGGCGTTCCCGGTGTTGCAAATGTATCGGTGTGGGGACAACGTAAGCAACAATTGCAAGTTCAAATTGATCCAAAAAAATTAAAAAATAAAGGCGTAACCCTAGATCAAATTATTAAAACAACAGGCGAAGCATTGTGGGTTTCACCATTAACATTTTTAAACTCATCTACTCCAGGTGCCGGTGGCTTTATAGACACGCCAAATCAAAGGCTTGGTATACGCCATACTTCACCAATTACAACCCCAGAACAATTAGCACAAGTTGCAGTTGACGGCACGAATATGGTGTTAGGCGATGTAGCAACGGTGGTTGAAGACCACCAACCTCTGATTGGGGATACAATCATTAATGATGGTAAAGGAATTTTACTTGTTATTGAAAAATACTATGGCGCTAATACGCTTGAGGTAACACGTGGAATTGAATCTGCAATAGAAGCGTTACAACCTGGTCTTACGGGTATCAAATTTGATACTGAAATATTTAGACCGGCTAGCTTTATTGAAGATGCTGTTGATAATTTAATGCTGGCTTTGTTATTTGGTTGCGTTTTGATAGTCATCGTGCTTGGTTCGCTTCTAAAAAATTGGCGTGTAGCATTTATTAGTATTGTAGCGATTCCATTATCACTTGTTGCTGCTGGCTTAGTATTCTATTTCCGTGGAGATTCAATTAATACAATGATATTGGCTGGTTTGGTTATTGCCCTAGGTGCTGTTATTGATGACGCAATTATTGATGTTGAAAATATTATGCGCCGATTACGTTTGCGGAAAAAGGAAAATAGCGACAAATCACTTGCTAATACAATATTAGAAGCGTCACTTGAAGTTCGCGGCACAATCGTTTTTGCAACTTTAATTATTGTGTTAGCAGTATTACCGGTTTTTTCTATGGATGGTTTGTCAGGTTCTTTTTTTCAACCTTTGGCATTATCTTATATTTTAGCATTGTTAGCATCAATGGTTGTCGCATTAACTGTAACGCCAGCACTTAGTATGATATTGCTGCGTAATGCTCCATTGAGTATTAATGAGTCACCGTTAATATCGAAGTTACAACAAGCTTATGAATCGATTTTGATTCGCACTACAAAATCACAAGGTATCGTTTTAACGAGTTTAATTGCTATAGCGGTTATTGGTTTGATCTCAGTACCACAACTGAATCAATCTCTTTTACCTGAATTTAAAGAAAAAGATTTACTGATAACGTGGGACAGTGCTGCAGGTACTTCACGAGAAGAAATGCTTAGGATTACTACTCGAGTCAGTAAGGAGTTACGCGCTATTCCTGGCGTTCAGAATGTCGGTGCCCATATGGGACGTGCTGTGATGGGGGATAAAATCGTTAATATTAATTCTGGTGAACTATGGGTTAATATTAGTTCTACAGTAAATTATAATGCGACTGTCGCTGCTGTAAAAAATATAGTCGATGGTTACCCTGGTTTGTCACATGATGTAATGACTTATTTGAAGCAAAAAACTCAAATAGCGCTTTCAGGAACAAAGGCGGCTTTAGTTGTTCGTCTTTATGGACATGAATTAGATATTTTACGTAATAAAGCCAATGAAATTCGTCAAACAATGTCTAGTGTTGATGGTATCGTGAATGCCCGTGTTGATATGGATTCTGATGAGCCAACTATCGAAATAAAAGTTAGGCTTGCCGATGCTCAACGCTATGGTTTAAAACCAGGTGATGTTCGCCGTGCAGCATCGACAATATTAGCAGGTATTGAAGTTGGTGCACTATTTGAGGATCAAAAAGTATTTGAAGTTGTTGTGTGGGGATCGCCTTCTACACGTCATAGCATTACTAGCGTTAATGAACTTCTTTTAAATACGCCTTCTGGTGAATATGTACGGCTTGCTGATGTAGCCGATGTTGATATTATTCCAACTCCAACAGTTATTAAGCGTGAGTCAGTTTCACGCCATATTGATATTACTGCTAATATTAGTGGTCGCGATCTTGCCGCTGTTAATACTGATGTTGAACAAGCTCTTAGCGCAATTAAATTTCCATTTGAATATCACACTGAAATTCTTGGTGAATTTAAAGAGCTACAAGCCGCTGAAAATCGTTTGATGGTATACGGAGTTGCCGCTTTGCTTGGCATTTTCTTGTTATTACAAGCCTCATTCCGTAGTTGGCGTTTAGCGGCTATTGCTTTTATTACATTACCAGTTGCCTTAGTTGGTGGTATTTTGGCTACTTTTACGGTTGGAGGAGTGCTTACCTTAGGATCTTTGGTTGGATTGCTGACAGTTCTGGGTATTTCAGCACGTAATGGTATTATGATGATTAATCATTTCCAACATTTAGAACGAGAAGAAAATCAAACTTTTGGAATAGAATTAATTTTACGTGGTGCGCGTGAACGTCTTGCACCGATTTTACTGACCGCATTAACAACAGGTTTAGCTATTTTACCATTAGTTATATTAGGTGATATACCGGGATATGAAATTGAACATCCAATGGCCATTGTTATATTTGGTGGTTTAATTACATCAACACTTCTTAATCTTTTTGTTATTCCTGCTTTGTATTTACGTTTTGGTGAAAATACAGTCACGAAAAATGAGATTTCGACATCACAATATCAACAAGATTTAGCTCATGATGCTGTTTAATTGTAGTTTAAACAGATTAACCCGATAGGAGAATAAGAAATGAATTATAAAAAACAATGGACGATACTCGCTATATCCGTTATTAGTCTACAAAGTTTCTTCATTAATACAGCAATAGCTGATAGTGCTGCGCCTGCTCATGTTGAGGCAATAAAAGGCTCAGAGTTGAGTAGGGTTACATTGTCTGAGCAAGCATTTAAGCGGATTGACATTAAAACCACCCAAGTACAAGAGTTGGCATCCGATGGAGTCGCTCAAAAACAAAAAACTATACCATATGCATCTGTTTTATATGATAAGCATGGAAAAACATGGGCATATGTTAAAACCAAAACACGCACATTTGTAAGACAAAGCATTGGCATTGTGCGCATTGATGGTGATCAAGCAATTTTGTCTAATGGTCCGGCTATAGGGACAAATGTTGTTACTGTTGGTGTAGCGGAGTTATTTGGTTCAGAAACGGGTATAGGCCATTGAACTTGATGAAATGCCAGAGAGAATATGCTTTGAGTTCAAAGCATATTTAATTAAACGATAATAATAATTTTGTTCATTAAATAATGACTGGTGTTTTTGTTATTTTATCAAGTTATTAGAGTGAACTTCTAATTCAAATTTTAATTTGTGGATTTGAATTAGAAAACAGGAGGATAACGCTATGTTGCGTTGGATTATTAGTGCTAGTTTGCAGTATCGATTTATTGTATTAGCAACTGCTTGTGCAATGATGGTTTATGGTATAGCTCAACTGAGAGATATGCCAATTGATGTTTTTCCGGAGTTTGCTCCATCAAAAGTTGAAATTCAAACACCTGCATTAGGGTTATCGCCCACCGATGTTGAAGCTTTGATTACGATTCCATTGGAAGAAGCATTAAGCGGTATGCCCGGTTTGGATGTGATACGGTCTAAATCTGTTCCGCAACTATCATCAATTCAACTCTATTTTAATCCTGATGTTGATGAGTTAACCGCAAGACAATTAGTTAACGAACGAGTTGCCATTGTGACGCCAACATTACCGACATGGGCTGCTCCCCCATTTATGATGCCGCCTTTATCTGCGACGAGTCGTGTTATGAAAATTGGTCTTTCGTCTAACGACTCATCGTTAATTGATTTGTCAATGATTGCATACTGGAAAATTCGTGCCAGTTTATTAGGTGTTCCGGGTGTCGCCAATATTGCAATCTGGGGCGAGCGATTACAAATGTTACAGGTTCAAGTTGATCAAAAACGAATGCAAAAACATAATGTGACATTAGATAAAGTACTCGAAGTAACGTCAGATGCGCTGGAAGTGGGTTTGTTACGATATTCTAGTGGTGCTCACATTGGTACAGGTGGATTTATTGATACACCAAATCAACGTTTAGGTATTCGAAATGTTTTGCCTATTGTTTCAGCAAATGATCTAGCGCAAATACCAATATTTGAACGTGATGGTAAAATATTGCGTTTGGGAGATGTTGCAAATTTAGTTGAAGATCATCAACCACTCATTGGCGATGCTATCATTAACGATGGCCCTGGTTTAATGTTGATTGTTGAAAAATACCCTTGGGGTAATACTTTAGATGTGACTCGTGGTGTTGAAGATGCAATTAATAGATTACGTCCGAGTTTACCGGGTGTTGATATAGACACAGAAATTTTCAGACCAGCAACCTACATTGAAACATCAATTTCAAATCTTAATTGGGCATTAATTGTAGCGTGTATATTAGTAGTTTTAGTATTATTTACTTTTCTATTTGAATGGCGTACTGCTGTTATTAGTATTGTTGCTATACCGCTTTCATTAATAGCAGCGGCATTAGTACTTTACTTCCAAGGTTCCTCACTTAATACGATGGTTTTAGCAGGTTTTGTTATTGCTATCGGGGCTGTGGTAGATGATGCCATTATTGATATAGAGAATATCATGCGGCGTTTACGTGAAAATCATGAACAAGGAAATAAAAAATCGATAACACGAATTATTCTTGAGGCATCATTAGAAGTCCGTAGTGTAATAATTTTTGCAACACTAATTATCGTTTTTGCATTAATACCTGTATTTTTCTTAGAAGGACTAACGGGTGCATTTTTTCAACCTTTAGCACTATCTTATGTTTATGCTATATTGGCTTCCATGGTGGTTGCGTTAACAGTAACGCCAGCAATGAGTTTATTACTGTTACGTAATGCGCCACTCAATGGTAGGAAGTCCCCGGTTATAACTGTATTACAGAAACATTATGGTAATTTAGTTTCTAAAATAACTCAAAAGCCACGTACAGCATATACTTTAGTTACCATTGTATTACTTGTTGGTATTATTTTAGTACCAGTTCTAGGTCATTCGTTGCTACCATCATTTAAAGAGCGTGATTTTTTAATGCATTTTGTTACTCCTCCGGGAACATCACATCAAGAGATGGTTAGAATAACAAAAGAGGCGAGTAAAGAATTACGAGCTATACCAGGTGTTCGTAATTTTGGTGCGCATATAGGGCAAGCACTGTTAGCCGATGAAGTGGTCGGAATTAACTTTACTGAAAATTGGATTAGTGTCGATCCCAGTGTCGATTATGATAAAACAGTTGATGCAATTAAAGAAGTGATTGAAAGTTATCCAGGACTGTATCGTGATGTGTTAACTTATTTAAAAGAGCGAATTCGAGAAGTCTTAACTGGCGCTGGAGAAGCAATAGTTGTCCGAATTTATGGTAAAAATATTGATGTTTTACGTAAAACTGCAGAAAACATAAAAATGTCAATGTCCAAGATTGACGGTATTGTTGATTTACATGTAGGACTGCAAAAATTAATTCCTCATATACAGGTTAAAGTCGATCTTGCTATTGCTCGCAAACATGGTCTTAAACCTGGTGATGTCCGCCGGGCTGCTGCAACATTATTAGCAGGCACGGAAGTAGGGGATATTTTCCGTGATGGTAAAACATATGATATCCAAGTATGGAGCACACCAGAAACTAGAAAAAGTTTAACCGGTATACGTAAGCTTTTAATCGATACTCCAAGTGGAGTAAAAATACAATTAGGTGAAGTAGCTGACATTCGTATTCTACCAACACCTAATGTTATTAAGCGCCAAGCAAATTCACGTTATATTAATGTAGAAGCTAATGTTGATGGGCGTGATTTGGCCTCGGTAGCTGAAGATGTAGAAGACAAATTAGAAGCTATAAACTTTCCATTAGAGTATCATGCCGAGCTGTTAGGTGAGTATGAAACATTGCAAGAAGCACAAGAACGTATTTCGTTTTTTTCTATAATTGCAGTTATTGGAATTTTCTTTTTGTTACAGTTGTCGTTTAGTAGTTGGCGGTTAGCAACTATAGCAATTATTACACTACCTGCTGCATTGGTTGGTGGTGTTATAGCTGTATTCTTTAGTGGTGGTATTGTTTCTTTGGGATCACTGGTTGGATTTCTAACAGTATTAGGCATTGCTGCTCGAAATGGTATTATGATGATAAATCATTTTCAACACCTTGAAATGAATGAAGGTGTAAAATTTGGGTTGGAGTTAGTGCAGCGAGGAGCGCGTGAACGCTTGGCTCCAATTTTAATGACCGCAACGACGACTGGTTTTGCATTATTACCATTGGTTTTCTCTGGTGATCTTCCTGGTTATGAAATTGAACATCCGATGGCGGTCGTTATTATTGGTGGCTTGATTACATCAACATTAATTAATTTATTTGTTATACCTGTATTATATTTACGTTATGGTGCTGGTTCAGCAATGGAAAAAATTAATATAGATACACAACAACCTGTACTAGCAGGATAGTTTGTTAACTAAACGTTTGAGCAAGGTTTAGTAGCTAAAAATATTTAATTTAATTTAATTTAATTTAATTTTTAAAGGAGTATTAACATGACTGATCTAATTATAAAAAAGACGCAGTTTAGCTTGAAGCTGACACCATTACTTATAAGCAAAGTAGCTGCATTAACGTGTTCTTTGTTAGTATTTAATATTGGTGTTGCAAACGAACGAAAACTTGAAGATTTTAAACACAGTAATTTTGATGAAAACTCAATTAATATTGATAATAAATGGTGGCCTCTATCTCCAGGTAAACAACTTATTTATGATGGTGAAACAGTTGAAGATGGTAAAAGCATACCGCATAAAATAATATTTACTGTAACGGATTTAACTAAAGTTATTAATGGAGTTAATACTGTGGTTGTATGGGATCGTGATTTTAGTAAAGGTAAACTCGAAGAGTCTGAACTTGCTTTTTTTGCTCAAGATAAAAATGGTAATGTTTGGCATTTAGGACAATATCGCGAAATTTATGAAAATGAAGGTTTGGAATTATTGGGTGGACGGGCTTGGCTTGCCAATCATTTACAAGGCGCTAAGGCAGGTATAATGATGCATGCCAGTCCAAAACTGAGCAAACAAAGTTATTCTCAAGGTTATGCGCCACCTCCGTTTAATTGGACCGATCGTGCTCGAGTTATTAAAACAGGACAAAAAACAACGGTTAAAGCCGGTAGCTACAAAGATGTTTTAGTTGTTGAAGAATATAATGAAGAAGAACCTAATGCACTTCAACTTAAATATTATGCTAAGGGTGTTGGAAATGTTCGTGTTGGATGGTCTGGCGATGATCACAGTAAAGAGACTTTAGAATTATCAAAAGTGGTCTATCTTAAAAATAAAGATTTAGCATATGTTCGTAAAGAAGCAATGAAACTTGAAGAGCGTAATTATATCTATGGACATACACAGCGAGCTATGCGTAGAGATTAATACTATTCAAATTTATTTTTATGTTGGTTTTAGTAATTAAACTTACTAACCTAAGCTGCGTGTAAGCAAGTTATGTGGTCTACATTCGGATTGTAATACTCTTATACGAATCATGGGTTACTTAGGATAATAAAACTGATTATTTTTACTGCATTTTCAGATTAAAACATTATTGTTAGGAGTAAGGTATGAAAGGTTTATTTATAGTATCAATGGTTACGCTTTCATTTATAGGTACTTTAGCAGCAGCCGAAAAAAAGTTTGATCAGGCTGATATTTATATGGAACAAAATGCAAGTGATAACGACTTGGAAGTTGTTATTAAAGCAACGGGTGGTAATGTTGGCATGGTTGATTTAAAAATAGTCGCGCCAAATGGTCGAACGGTTGTTGATATTAAGTCAGACAATAAAATGGGGTTAAGGCACTTTGATTTTGAATCACCTGAACCGAAAAATGACGGTAGTTTAAAAAAAGATTTTCCTGTTGGTGAATACACTTTCTCTGGTACATTTATGTCTGGTGAGAAATTGTCAGCAAAATCAACATTGAATCATAAATTACCATCTGTAGCTACTTTTGTTTATCCTATAAACGAAGCAGATAATATTGATAGTCAGAATTTAGTTATTAAATGGAAAACCCAAGAAATCCATGATAATATTATTATCACTATTGAAGAAGAAACATCGGGTCAAGAAGTTAAAGCAACGTTACTGGGCAGTGCGAAGTCGTTTAAGGTACCTAACGGTTTTATGATGCCAAATACGACATATAAAGTGTCAATTGGAACTATAGCAAAAAATAAAAATGGATCTTTTGTCGAAGTTGAAATAAAAACGGCTAAGTAATTTATTGAATTTTTTATTTTAAATTTAATAAACATTAAACTTTGAATGAATACGTATAACAGTATTGTATGGAGCATAGTATGATAGGTAGGTTATTACTAAAGTTTTTGATTGTGATTTTTTTTGGTGTCAATTTTTGCGTTGTCTCATTTGCAGGAAAACCTAGTGTCGGTACGGAAGAATTTGGTTTAACATCGAGACAACTTGTAAAGTATGTAGAAAAAGTGGAAGCATTAATTTCTGCTTGTATGCGAGAGCAAGGTTTTCAATATATAGCTGCTGATTATAGAACCATTAGAAAAGGCATGTCAGCAGACAAAAATATAAAAGGTGTTAGTGAAGATGAGTTTATCGATAAATACGGTTTTGGCCTATCAACACTATATACTGGCGAACCACCACAACTAGCTTCAGGTTACAGTCCGGCCAAAGCTGGGTTAGGTCGTAAAAACATTGAAATCTTTAAAAATCTATCTCCCTCAGATCGCACAGCATATAATCGGTCATTGTTTGGTGAAAACAGTAGTGCAAGTTTTGCCGTAGCGCTTGAAACTGAAAACTTGTCTTTTAGTGGCGGCTGTACTTTAAAAGCGACTAAACAAGTATTTAAGCCTGAACAATTGAAGTCCAGTTATTACAACCCAAAAGATGCACTTATTAGTAAAGATAAGCGGATGAAAAAAGCAGTCGCACATTATTCTCGTGAAATGCGTAAAGCTGGGTTTAATTATAATCACCCTGATGAAGTGGAACTCGATATCCGAAAACGTTTGGCTGCACTCACTAGTGGTAGCACATTACCGGTAAAAAAAATGGCCCCTGCACAATTAGCTGCTCTAAAAAAGTTACAAGAGTATGAACGTAGAGTTGCTAAAAAGAACTTTCAATTTGTCGAAGAAATATTCGATCCTGTTGAAGCTAAAATTGAAGAAGAATGGTTTTCGTCGAAAAATGTTCAATAGTCAATGGTATCAATGGTTTAGAACATGTATATTGGAATAATACTATAATAGATAGTGCAGAATTAATTACCTAAGGTAAACCACCGCCTTTGGCGGTGAGACTCAAAAAGGCTCTGCCATTCCAGCGTGAAAGGCGGAAAATAGCCTCCTTTAGAACCGGCAAGTTCATATAAGGAGGCCATTATGAGAGAGTGGCAAAGCCAAGCTCACGTTAAACATTATTACAGATATCATGTCGTTTTTGTTCCAAAATACAGGAGGAAATCAATATATGGAACGTTAAAGAGAGACATCGGAAAAATATTACGAGAATTATGTCGTCAGACTGGAGTTGAACTAATAGAAGGCTATGCAATGAAGGATCATATTCATATGTTATTAATGATCCCGCCAAAATATAGTGTAGCCAACACGATTGGTTTTTTAAAAGGTAAATCAGCGATAAGAATATTTCGGGATTACTTACAAGTTAAAAGGAACTTCACAGGCCGACATTTTTGGGCTCGTGGTTATTGCGTCAGTACAGTTGGATTCGATGAAGAGATTATTCGAAAGTACATACGGAATCAGGAAAGTGAAGAGAAAGGTCAGGAGCAAATGCGGTTAGAAGGGCTTTGACAATAGCCCCCTCTGGGGGCTATCATCATACCATCCGCTCTGCGGGTGGTTGTTGATTCGCATTTTGATATGTATGTATTGTGCTATTCTGATTTATATTATTACGAAAACTATAATTTAAAGTATGGCATCAAAACGTATTATCATTTTATTTAGTGTGTTAGCTGTAGTTATTCTAACTGCAATGCTAGGCTGGTGGGCAAGTTTGAATATTGAATCACCGGCTGATGCCGCTGCCCGAACAGCACCACCTAAACCGTCACCAATACTGGTTCCTGTTGAGAAACGTGTTTTAAGTTCTAAAGTGGTTACTCGTGGAACGGCTCGTTTTGGATTACCTCAACCGGTTTCTATAACACCTTCAGTTATAAAATCTAAGCCCGGTCTTCTAGCAAGCTTACCTATTCGTAATAAGCAATTAAAAGAAGGTGATATTATTTTATCTGCGTCTGGTCGTCCAGTATTTATTATGCAAGGCACTGTTCCAGTATACCGAGATTTGATTCCAGGTACTATCGGTAAAGATGTAGCGCAATTGGAGCAAGCTTTAAAAAGACTTGGTTTTAATCCTGGCCTTATTGATGGAAGATTCACTACAAAAACAAGTAATGCCATTAAGAAATTTTATAAGTCACATGGTGTCAAACCATTTTATGCAACGACAGAACAAATCTCGCAATATCGTACTCTTAAACAAAAGTGGAGTGAAGTCAATAAGCGTAAACAGGCAGCGGCCTATTCTGCAAAAACGGCTTGGTTGACATTAAAATCAGTACGCGCTAATGCTGACCACCGTCGTAAGAATGCTGCCTCTGAACTTGCAATAGCTCAAGCAGAACGTGCTATGGTTGTACTTGATCCTCGCCAACCCCAATCTGCTCGAAATGCGGCTGAAAAAAAATTAGAGCTCGCATGGGCTGCCGCAAATAAAGCACAATTAGATGGTGAACTCGCTATTAGAAAAGCACAAGTTACACAGAAATTAGAAAAAATGGATGCCAAATTAACACAGTCTAAAGAAAAAAGACTTTATAAAGAGCTCAAACTGGCTCGTTCAAAACTTGGCATTCAAATACCTGCAGATGAAATTGTTTTTATTAAAACATTACCTGTACGAGTCGAAAAGCTTGTTTCAACTATTGGTAGTTCTGCTCTTGGTGAAGTTATGACCGTCACTAATAACCAACTTGCTATTGATTCTTCGTTAACACTTGAAACCGCACAACTTGTCAAACTTGGAATGAAGGTTTCTATTGATGAACAGGCTTTGGGTGTTAATGCAATAGGTACAATTTCCTATATTGCAGCAACACCCGGTACTCGTGGCGTTGATGGTTATCATGTTTATTTTGAAGTTAGTGTTGATGCGACTAAGACTAAACTTGAAGGGTATTCGTTACGATTAACAATACCGATAGAATCAAGCAAAGGTTCTGTTATTGCAATTCCAGTGAGTGCATTATCCTTGGCAACTGACGGTCGTTCGCGTCTTCAGATTGAAACAAAATCGGGTAAATTAAAATACATAATAGTTAAACCAGGAATGTCGGCGGATGGTTATGTTGAAGTTTTCCCTGTTAATGCTGTTCTTTCGCCTGGTCAACTAGTTGTTGTTGGATATGATAATCCGATAAACGAGTTGTTGCAATGAATGAAGATACCTTTGTTGAAACAAGTGACAAGGTACTAGAGCTTAAAAAAATTGGTCGTCACTTTGGTTCTGATCCTGTTGTTAATGCTCTCACTGATATTAATTTTTCATTGGATAGTGGCGACTGGTTATCTATTACGGGTCCGTCTGGCTCTGGTAAATCCACATTACTAAATATTCTTGGATGCTTGGATAAACCATCTAATGGTAGTTTTTGTATAGATGGAATTGAAACGACAAGTTTAACCGATAAACAGCGTACTGGATTACGCAGTCAAAGAATTGGATTTGTATTTCAATCATTCCATTTATTATCTTATCGTAGTGTTTTGGAAAATGTTATGTTGGGCGAGGTTTATCGTAAACAACCTTTGGTGGGGAGACGTGAACGGGCATTAGATGCATTAAAACGTGTTGGTTTGAGTCATCGTGTTAATTATTTACCAATGAAACTGTCTGGTGGTGAACGCCAGCGTGTTGCTATAGCTCGCGCACTCGTTGGTTCACCGAGCATGTTACTATGTGATGAGCCAACAGGTAACTTGGATTCAAAAAATACTGAATCAATTTTAAAATTATTTAAAAAGTTAAATGCTGGAGGATTAACATTAGTTATTGTGACACATGATCCAGCTGTTGCTGCTATTGCTAGTAGAAAGGTGAAGATTGTTGATGGTCGTATGATTTCTCTTGAGCAAGTCTCTAAAAAATCGATTAATGCTATTTCTGAGTTAAAACAGGTTATTACAAAAAAAGAGACATTAAAATATTTAGCTCGAAAAAAAAATAAAAAATCAAGGCCTAAGTTAAAACCTAATATAGCTGAGTCTGGAATGACGATACGTGATTTACTCAATGAGGCTTTAGCTGGCATGTTTGCTCGACCAACACGAATGATTTTAACGGTTTTGGGCGTAGTGATTGGCCTTACGGCTTTAGTTGCAACATTGGGTCTAACTCGAACAGCCAGTAACCGTATTATAAGTCAGTTTGATCAACTGGCAGCGACTGAACTTTTTGTTAGTGCTAGACCGGGTAAGGCAACAGGTATCGTTAATCCTAGGGCTTTACCTTGGGATGCTGCAGTCCGTTTAAAAAGACTCAATGGTGTGGTAGCAGTAGGTACTTTGAGCGAAGTTGATAGCGGTGATGATCTTGTTAGTGCATCAGCAATAAAAGATGTATTAAATCAAAGTGCTTTTAAGCTTTCTATTCATGCTGCTTCTCCAGATTTATTTCGCGCTGTACGAGCAGAATTAAAAGTAGGCCGTTTACCTGATGCAGGGCACTCAAAACGTACTGACAGGGTGGCTGTTTTAGGGCCAGATGCTGCTGAGCGATTAGGGATAAATAGTTTGCAACAATTACCGGCAATTTTAATTGGTGATCACTTATATTTGGTTATAGGAATATTGAGTGATGTCGCACGTAAACCCGAATTACTGGGTTCAGTTATTATTCCGGAAGGAACAGCTCAGCGCTATTTTGGGTTATTAGGTCCAGGCACAATCGTGATTGAAACCAAGGTTGGTGCTGCCTACCTTATTGCTAAGCAGGCACCTTTGGCCGTTAGACCCGATAAACCGCGGGTATTAAAAGTGGAAGTACCAAAAGAGCCAAAACGTGTTAAAGACGAAGTACAATCTGATTTGAATGTGATGTTTTTAATGCTAGGAGGTTTATCGTTAGTGGTTGGTGCGATAGGTATCGCAAACATAACGCTAGTTGGGGTGATGGAACGCACTGCAGAAATTGGATTACGTCGAGCAATTGGTGCTACACGTGGTCATATTGCGGCTCAATTTTTATTTGAAAGTGGTGTTATCGGAATAATCGGCGGAATCATTGGTGCAAGTTTAGGTGTGTTGATTGTCATTTTGGTGTCTGCTTACCAGGTATGGACACCGGTATTGGATTCAGCAGCACCGCTATTATCACCCTTGGTTGGAGGTGGTATTGGTATACTTTCGGGTATTTACCCAGCCATGCGTGCTGCTCGTATGGAACCTGTTGAAGCATTTCGAAATTAATAATATCGTGTTATTATCGTGGCACTGGTTATTTTTACTCGCTAAATTTTTAAAATGAATAGGTTATTGTCGAATATAGGCCTTCAGCTATTTTTCCTGTTCCACCTTGGTCGATATTATAATCCCAGTCACGTGAAAATTCGACTGCAAATTTAACACTATCTGTTACCCACTCACCAATTGTTAATAATAATCGTTGTTTTGGTAGAAAACCGACTCGAGTTGCAGTACCAGTATTCGTTTCAGTTGCTCCAGCAAGGTCGCTGCTTTCAGAATAGCTCAATGCTAGATAAGTTCCTTGAGAACCTATTTCTTCTAGCCATGGATTCCAATCGAGTTGGTATCCCAGTGATACTTGCCAAGCAGATGGTTTGATTTTAATAGTTGTTGTTGCATCATCAACAAATGAAACTTCTTTGAGACTTGAATTCCATTCAGCAACTACTGATAGTCGACCAAACGTAGCTTTTATGCTCGTTGACATGCCGGGAATGATTCCAAGTTGATCAAGAAAATCACGGTATTCTACGCTAAAGAATTGACTGTCAAATATTGAAGTATTGTAGTCAATATCGATGTCTAGTGACCATGGGCACATGAATTTATTATTTTTGTAGAGTTTTTCATACGATAAATGACATTGACCACGGGTACGGTAGCCTATTGTGGTAATGGCATGGTTGGAATTGGCACTGCTGGAATTACCTTCATAATAATAAATACCTAGGTTGAAAGGGGGAGGTTCGGGTGCATAGCTAATGATGCTTAATTGGTTGTTATTGGGAGGTGATTTATAACCAAGAGCTTTGGCCATATTAGTAATCATTGGTTTAAAAACTTGAGGCCTAACTGGAGGTGATTTAATAGGAATCATTCCTAAAAATTGTCCAGGTGTTGGAAGTGCAAAATCAAGCCCGATTGCAAAACGACGCATATCGAATGCATCAACTGTAATAGGATTGTCAATTGTTAGAACATCAGTAACTGGGTTGCCAGTTGATATTCCAAAAGGGGGGACTACTTTACCGACGGTAAGTAATATTGGAAAACGTTGTAAATCCCCAAAAGCCATAAAAGCAGTATCAATATTTATGCGATCAACAGAAGTTTCTTGTCCTTGAGTGGTTTGGAACTCAACATTTGAGCCATCATCATATTCAAAGATGATACTACCTAGGGTCCATTCATTTGCTGTAATTTCAAAATCAAGCTCAGCAGTATTTAGGTTCATAAATGATTTTTTATGGCCGTCTGTAAAACTGTTGCGCTGACCTGCAATAGATTCGATAGTGCCTCCAAAGGCAACAATATCGTTTATGTTGGAACCTTTACTGGATAATGTTTGACGAATAATGTTTCGAATAACAGTTTCTTGTCTTATTTTAATATTTTCAAGTTCTTTTATGCGTTTTTCAAGCTCAGTTTGCTTTAAATTAAGTTGGTTTTTACTGGTTTCATTTTTAATTTTAGTTGTTCTTAATTTTTGCAATATGAGTTTAAGTTTCTTTTCAATTAACTTTGATTTAGCGGTCTCTATATTTGCGGCATGTACTGTCAATGCTGTAAAAAATAAACAGAAAATAATGAAAATAGCGGTGATAGGTATGGTTCCTTTCATCATAATTATTCCACTGTAGTAAAATGTTCGTTTGTTGGGATATTAGTGAGTTGAAGAGTTATAAATTTAGTTGCTAATATTTACAGTTTTAGTTTTTTAAATGTTATCGCAATATTGAATCCTGATACAAGGTTATATTCAAAATGCTTAACACTTTGAATAACTATAAAGGTTTATCGTAAATTGGTCTATAGTTTGTTTCGAGAAACCATGATTATTTAATATAGTATATTGTGCTTTAGTCATTCGAATATCGCGTCCCTAGATTTTAAGTAAATTGCAGTACATCTATGTTAATTTTTTAGATTAAAAGTGCTAGGTATGTAATAAAAGTTACATAATATAGTTTTTTAATATGCTCTAATATGGTTACGCTGAAATTCGTTTAAAAATTAATTCTGTAAAACTGTGTGTCTTGAACGATATTTTTTAGCCCAGTTCTAATCTATAAATCTAATTAAAACTGAAAACTGAATCCATTTCGAGTCAGTGTTATTGATTTGGCCTGCATTTTGTAAATCAATGTATTTACATTTTCATTGCACTATTTAATTAGTTGTTCTCATATATAAAAATTTTGTATAGATACTTTAATTCAATTAGGAGTTATCCAATGATAATCAAAAGAAAAATAATAATGTTGACGAGCGTCGTTGCTTTGTCCAATCTTGTCACACAAGCTAGTGCTATGGAAGTTATTGATAAAAAATTAGAAATATATTCTAAAATACATATGTCCATTGATTCAGTTAGTGCTGATAATCCGGCTGCGAATAATAATGAGGGGCTTTCTGTTTCAAGTAACTCATCAAGATTAGGTTTTAAAGGTGAATTACCTGCTGGAGCATTTAAGTTTGTCTATCAGTTCGAACAAGAATTATTTCTAGACGAAGGAACGGGCGCTTTAGCCGATCGTAATACATTTGCTGGTTTAAAAGGCAGTTTTGGGCGAATTATTGTTGGACATCATGATACACCGTTTAAAGATGTTGCTTCCAAGTGGGGGATCTTTGGAGACTCAGTTGGCGAGCGAAGAGCCATTCTAGGTGCGGGTTTTTCGAATGGTAACCAAATGAATGAGCGTGCAAAAAATGCGATTATGTATGAATATAAAACCAAACAAATTAGATTTCAATTATTGACTGCTGTCGATCCGGAAGACACGTCAGATGGTACTTATGATGATAACAACAAGAAAGTAACGAGTTTGGGCTTATCATATCGAACAGGGTCTGTATGGATAGCAGTGGGATATGAAGCATGGAAACAACATAGTAAAATTGCTGATGGTGATGCATTGCGTATTGCTGCTCATTATAAAGTGATGGGCGCATTACAATTGGGTTTAATTTATGAGTCAATTAATTCTGATACAGTGGATGAATGGAAACGAGATATAGTTGGTTTTAATGCCTTGTATAAATTAAGCAACACTAATGATATCCGTATTCAATATTTAGTTGCTGATGATGCCGACAACTCACCGGATACTGGAGCCACAAAAGCGTCTATTGGTTTTTATCATAAGCTCGATAAAAAAGCTAAAGTATATATTGCTTATGGTGCTACAACTAATGAGAGTAATGCAGCATATCAAGGTGTTGATGGCGGACATGGCGATGAAATAAAGACAGCTAATGGAGGCAATCCAAGTTCTGTTTCTGTAGGCCTGATCTATAAATTTTAATATCAGAATAATATCATTTTTATGGATAATTTTAACGGCCTATATGGCCGTTTTTTAATTACAGTAGTTTGTGTTAAGAGACAGTTAACTAGCTATTTTTAATTTCTTTGTGGAAAACCATATTATTTTAGTCTAATCTTGATAACAAAATATCAATCTGGATTAACTGGGAGTCTTTTCAATCAATGTATGTCGATAAAAGTCGCATACTTATGGGGCGTTTATCGCTTAATATAAAACAGTATGTTACAACGAAAATATCCGTTATTTACTTAGTGCAAAGTCCCTACATTCTATTTGTATTTTTACTAACCTTGTTAACCACATTGCCTAAAGCCACGGCACATGGTTTAGGTGGTGATGGTCAATTTTATGCCGTTTTAGCGCGCAATCTATCTGAAGGCATTGGGAATTTTTGGGTACCTTCTTTTTCTGAAACCTTGCTAAGTGGTTTTTATGAACATCCACCTTTGGCTATCGGTATTCAGTCACTATTTTTTAGAATCTTTGGGGATAGTTATTTAGTTGAAAAATTCTATTCGCTTGGAACATTATTTATTGTTCAACTTTTTATGGTGCTAATTTGGTTTCGTTTGTTTAAAAATAATGAACGCTTAAAAGCATTATTTTGGTTACCATTATTATTTTTAATACTAGTACCGACAGTAACACATAGCATTGGTAATAATGTCTTAGAAAATACCATGGGTGTTTTCACTATTATAGCTATGTATTCATTATTACGAAGTATTGATAATGATATAAATTATTACTGGACTTTTTTTGCTGCATTAATGCTTGTCTTTGCGATATTAGCAAAAGGACCAGCGGGTTCATTCTTATTAGTTTTTTACCCACTTTATTTTTTAACAACAAAGTCTATCAATCGTAAAACAGCGATAAAGTCTACAGTATTTCATGTTTTCAGTTTTAGTTTGATTTTCGGATTGTTATTACTAAACGATGCTGCTAGAGATAGTCTTACTCACTATTTTAATGGACAGTTAATGGGGGCTATAAAAAATGGTAGAGGTATGGCTAAAGATAGTCATTTTTATATCGTTGGGGAACTATTAAAAGACTTGTTACCGTTATTTATAATTTTAGTATTGATGTATGCTTTTAAAAGAAAAAACATAAAATTTAATTATGATGCTCAAGTTTTAAAAATAGCTTTGTTGTTTTTAGTTTTAGGTTTGTCAGCCTCAATACCCAGTATGATAAGTTTAAAACAAAATGTTACCTATATAGTTACTTGTTATCCTTATTTTGCTATTGGCTTTGCAATATTGGTTATGATGATGTCTGATAATAGCAAGGGAAAAAAACAGGGTGTTTCAAATTCAGCAAAAGTATTATCTATAATGAGTATAGTTGCTATATTTTCAGTGTTAGTCTTTTCTTTTTCCTCAAATGAAAGAGTTCTAAAACAAAAAAATTATTATTACGATGCAAAAATTATATCTAAATATTTAACAGCGCAAACCGTAATTGGTTTGTGTTCTAAACCGATGTTTCCATGGGATATACACAGTTTTTTTGCGCGCTATTATAGAGTAAGTTTAGATTATAACGCACCCTATAAACATAAATATTTTATAGGAAGCACTGCATGTGCCCCCGAACCGAGTAATAGCTATAAGTTAATTAATACTAAATTCAAATATCTAAAGCTATTTGAACGTATTTAATATAACACCTTGGTTTATAATTTTTCATTCATAAAGGTAGCGAGTTCTTTTATTGTTTGGTATTCAAATAAATCAATAATATCGACAACATCAGGATATTTGTCATCAATTTTTTGATGAATTTCCGCTAATGTTAATGAACTAATTCCGGCATCAAAGAAATTATCGTTAATATTTAATACGATACCTTTTAAAACAGATTGACAAATTTCTTTTAACTCTTTTTCTCTTGCTGTCATGTCTTCATTTAATGCAACATGAGATGCGGCATTAATTGCATCGAGTTGTGAAATAATAGCATCAAATTCGCCATTAAGATATTCATCGCCTAAAATTCGTCGTTGTACTTTACCACTGGTGGTTTTGGGGATGCGCTTAACCGGAATGACATGATCGGCTTCTAACCCAGTTTGTTCGTTTATTATTTTTGCTACTTCACGTGCTAAAACGGCAAATCCTTCAATATCTTTTCGATATAAAATAAATAGTATTAATTCATCGCGTTGCTCTTTGTCTTGTCGAATACCGTAGCAAACAATTTTTCCGAGTTCTATTAACTTATGTTGTAAGGCAATGTTTTCTAAATCGTGAGGGTAGTAGTTTTGTCCATGAGCAAAAATAATATCTTTAGTACGACCAATGATGATTAGCTCACCATCGTGTAGAAAACCAAGATCGCCAGTATTAACCCAGCCATCTCCGGTGAGTGCTGTCATATTGGCTTGTTCATTAAGATAATAACCTTGAGTGACATTAGGCCCCTTTATTTGCACGTCTCCAATTGTATCGGCTGCTAAAGTTGAATTATTTTCATCCGTAATTTTAACTTGGCAATCGAGTACCGGTTTACCTTCAATAGCAAAACTTAAAGCGTCTTCATGATCTTTATCGATAAACACAACTTTATCAGCCATACGGCATTGATGGCGATCAATATAGATTGTTCGATATTGCTGTCCATGAATAGGAAAAGCAACAGCTAGTGTCGCTTCGGCCAGTCCGTAAACAGTAAACATGGTATTGCGTTTTAGGCCATAAGGTGAAAGTTTTGTTAAAAATTCATCACATAAGTCGACTGAAATGGGTTCAGCACCGTTATACATTAGACGCACTGATGATAAATTGATATTGTCTAAAGTTTTGTCGCCTAAGGCTTTTAAGAAATGTTTATAGCCAAAATTTGGTGAGCATAATACGGTTGCTTTTTTGCTACTGGTTTTTTGCATCCAGAGTAGGGGACGACGACTAAATAAGTCGGTTGGAATTAAGCATTGGCTCATATTGCAGGCGATCATATTTAAGTGAAAGCCAATTAATCCCATATCGTGAGTTAACGGCATCCAACTTAGACTGATATCATTTTCATTATAAGCTGCGCCTTGAGCGATAGCATTTAAGTTGGTAATAATATTTTTATGCGTTAGTACGACACCTTTTGGATCACTGGTAGAACCTGATGAAAATTGAATAAAAGCAACATCATTTTCGTGAGCTTGATGAATTTCACCTTTATTGGAATTTATTTCAATTTTTTCAAAAGCGATTGTTTTTGCTTTTAAATCGTTAAAGCTTGAACTAAGGCCATTTGTCTTAGCATAGTTTGCTAGGCGTTCGATATCATCATCATTGGCAATACAGTATCCATTACTTAGCTTTTGAAAAATCTTAAATAGTTTACTTCGATGTTCATCACTGATACCCACGGCAACTGGCACCGGTACGATACCGCCGAATAAGCATGCCCAAAACACATCGATAAAGGCAATATTGTCTTTGGTAAATATAATTAATTCATCGCCTGCTTTTAAGCCATTAGTTTGTAATTGATGTAATACGCTTAAAGCACGGTTATATAAATCGAAATAACTTATCTCTGTTTCAGAATCTATTCCTTCGATATAGCTTATGGTTCTATTTGGATTTTTATTGGCGGTTAAAGCATCAATTAATGTAGTAAATTCAAGCATAGTTTATCTTTATTTTCGATTTGTTATTTTCATTAAAATTGGATGTTTAGTCCGTAGGTTTACATCTGGCTCTAGCTCTAAAGGAATATCGGGGATATACTCTAGTTGAAATGAACGTGCCATTAATCCAATGTGAATTTGCATCTCTATTGTAGCAAAAAAATCTCCAATACAGCGTCGAGGGCCGGCAGAGAATGGGATATAGGCATTTTTGTGTTGATTTTTAATTGCGGCTTCTGTAAATCGTTCCGGATCAAATGATTCTGAATCTGACCAATAGTCTGGGTGCCGATGTAGAAAATAAGGTGTTATAAATATATCGGTACCGGCGGGTACAAAATAATCACCTAAGTAGTCATCTGTTATGGCTTTGCGAGTAAACAGCCAAACAGGTGGATAGTAGCGTAGAGCTTCATCAACTATTTGTTTTATGTAGGGCAGTTTATCGAGTTCCTCAAATTGGGGAACACTATTTTTTGTAACATTCGCATCAACTTCTAAGTGTAGTTTAGATTCTACCTCTGGATGTTGTGATATAAAGTACCAAGTCCAGTTTAATGTAATAGCACTGGTCTCATGACCGGCAATGATTAAAGTCATGAGTTCATCGAGCAATTCTTTATCGCTCATTGCTTCATCGGTTTCTTTATCACGAGAGTCCATGAACATTGCTAGAAAGTCTACCCGCTCTGGCTGTTGCTCTCGTCTGATATGAATGATATTGAGTAATAGTTTTGATACTTCACGAAATTTTAATACGACTTTTATATCCCGAGTAAAGTCGTCGGTTAAAAATTCAAAAGGATTGATGCCACCTTGTTCTTCGATTAGTGTATCAAGGTCGTCTGATAGTAGCGCTCGTAAAACGATTTCTAGGGATAATTCACTTGCCGCTTGAGTAATATCGATAGTTTGATTTAAGTTTGCTTTTTTAGACCAGTCAGTAAAAAGCTTTTGGTTACATTGTTGAATTTGTGTTGTTAACTTGGCAATTACTTTACGGGTGAACGAAGGTTGCATCATTCGCCGCTGACGTTTCCAAAATGGTCCATCACTGACAATAATACCATTGCCTAATAACATTTTAACTCGGCTAAAACCTAGACCTTTATTATAGTTTTGATAATTTTTAACAAGGATGTGTTTAAGATAGTCTGGGTTATTCACTAAGTAACTATCATTTTGCCGTGTATCGGATTGGACTCGACATATATCCGGAAAGTCTGCGACTAAAGCTTTGACCTTATCAAATGACTCCGAAGTGGTATTAAGATCAAATTTTTCGGAAGGCCCGGGTGGTAGTTGTACTGTTTTTTTGGTTTCTGTTGTCATTCCGTATATATTTTAAGTAATTGAATTATCGGATATATTTAGCTTATAACTAAATCGTTTAAAATGATGATACTATATAGGAGATTGACGTATGATTGAATGATTCTTATCAATTATCGCATGAAATTTCATGGTATTAATGGGTATAAATTAATAAAATGTGATATTTAAGAATACACAGGAAATTCAAACAGAATGATGAAATTTAAAAATGGCGCGTAAACTCAGTTGGAACCGCAACCTTGCTTACAAAGTCTTGCAGCCAGTAGTGAATACTATGTTACAATTTTTTTGGAAAACGTGTCAGGTTGACATTGTTGGTGTTGAACAGGGTGATGCCATTATTAAGTCGGGTAAACCGGTTATTTTATGTTACTGGCATCAACAACATGTGTTTGGTGCATATTATGCGTTAACACTTAAAGATAAGGGATTAAAGCTTGGTTTTTTAATCAGCCCGTCTGTCGATGGTGAAGTTCCTGCACGTATTGTCACATCATGGGGGGCTCATGCTATTCGTGGTTCGAGTAATCGCACTGGGGCAAGAGCAATGCGTGATTTATATCAAAACATTACTAAAGATGGAATATCACCAGTGAATACGGCCGATGGTCCAACCGGCCCAGCGTTTAAATTTAAACAGGGTGCCGTGATGTTAGCGCAATTAAGCCAAGTTCCTATGTTGCCCATCGCTTTTGCGGCGAGTTCTTTTTGGCAATTAAGATCTTGGGATAAATTTATCATTCCAAAGCCATTTTCTAAAATTGTTATTGCGGTGGGTTCTCCTTGCAAAGTGAATAAAGACGCAACGCTTGAACAACAAGCAAGCATGGCAATACACATGGAGTCTACGTTAAATAAATTAATTGAAGTTGCTAGTAGTAAATTAAAATCACATTGATTATGTTACCAAATAATGTTCTCAATAAAATAACGATTATGGGTGTATTAAACATGACACCCGATTCTTTTTCGGATGGTGGCAAATACACAAATAGTGATGCAGCTTTAAAACAAGCATTATTAATGATTGAGCAGGGCGCAAATATTATTGATGTTGGTGGCGAATCAACCCGTCCCAGAGCCAGTAAAGTATTAGTTAGCGAAGAACTTGATCGCGTTATACCTATTATTGAAAAAATCCGTTTAAATTCTGATGTTATCATTTCAATTGATACCTCCAAACCGCAAGTTATGCAACACGCTGTTTCTGCCGGAGCCACTTTAATTAATGATGTTAACGCGCTTCAAGAACACTCTGCCATTGAAACCGTCAAAAATCTTAATGTTGATGTTTGTTTGATGCACATGCAGGGCACACCAACTACCATGCAAAAATCACCAAGCTATTCTGATGTGGTAAATGATATTAAAGTATTTTTACAAAATAGAATTGATTGCTGCGTGCAAGCCGGAGTTGCTAGAGAGAAAATAATTATCGATCCAGGGTTTGGTTTTGGTAAAACGGTCAATGATAATTTGCTCATGCTAAAACGCTTGGAGGAATTTAAGAGCTTCGGCTTAGCGATTTTGGTAGGCTTATCTAGGAAGTCTATGTTAGCGAGTATTACCAATCGAGACGTTGATTTACGTTTGGCTGGTAGTTTAACCCTTGCAACATTGGCAGTATTACATGGAGCAACTATAGTTAGAGTACACGACGTTGCACAAACAGTTGATGCCGTAAAAGTTCTATTAGCCATGTTACAAGCAAAATAGAATATAAATACACTGTATTTTAAATATAAGTAGGTTTGATTTTAATGACAAAAAAATATTTTGGAACAGATGGAATTCGAGGCCGTGTAGGAAAACATCCAATCACCCCAGATTTCATGTTAAAGCTTGGTTGGGCCGTTGGGCGTGTTCTTGCTAAATGCGATAATGCAAAAGTACTAATTGGTAAAGATACTCGAATCTCGGGTTATATGTTTGAATCTGCGCTGGAGGCCGGATTATCAAGTGCCGGTGTTGATATCCATTTGTTAGGGCCAATGCCAACTCCCGGAATTGCCTATTTGACTCGAACCTTGTCGGCTCAAGCAGGGATAGTCATCAGTGCCTCACATAACCCATTTGATGACAATGGTATCAAGTTTTTCTCCAGTGAAGGCATAAAATTAGATGATGCCGTTGAACATGCTATCGAAGCTGAATTGGAAAAATCCATTGAAACGAATAATTCAGCTAATTTAGGCAAGGCAATCCGAATTGAAGATGCGGCTGGTCGTTATATTGAATTTTGCAAATCCACTTATCGTGCTAAGAAAAAGCTCAATGGCTTAAAAATTGTTGTGGATTGCGCTAATGGTGCAACATATCATATCGCCCCTCATGTTTTGATGGAATTGGGTGCTGAAGTTGTTTCGATGGGTAATGAGCCCGATGGACTTAATATAAACCTAGCTTGTGGTGCAACGGATACCGAACGCTTGCAAACAATCGTAAAAGCGCATAAAGCCGATCTTGGAATTGCACTTGATGGCGATGGTGATCGTCTCATTATGGTGGATCGACATGGTCAACAAGTAGATGGTGATGAGATTCTTTTTGTCATTGCCCAAGATAGAAAACAACAGGGGTTGTTAACAGGAGGAGTTGTTGGAACCTCGATGAGTAACTTGGGCTTAGAACATGCATTAGCAAAGCTTAATATTGACTTTAAACGGGCAAATGTCGGTGATCGATACGTACTAGAGATGTTACACCAAAATGACTGGCAGCTTGGTGGTGAATCTTCGGGCCATATTATTTGCCTCGATCAGACCACCACCGGTGATGGTATTATCTCCGCACTTCAAGTTTTGAGCGCGATGGTTAATTCTGAGAAAGATTTACACGAATTACTTGAGGGAATGGACAAATACCCCCAGCATATGATTAATGTCCGCTTAGAAGAGCGGTTTAATCCCGATGAATCAGAAAAAGTACAGCTTGCAGTGAAACAAGCTGAAACCGAATTACGGGACACTGGACGGGTGCTACTACGGCCTTCTGGAACGGAACCGGTTATTCGGGTGATGGTGGAAGGGCAAGATAACAGTCAAGTTTTAATTTTGGCCGAAAAACTAGCCGGTGTTGTGAGTTCGGCTCTAAATTAATTGTAATAATTTATTCGCATTTGGCGTCAAGTCATTCCAAATTTGACAATTCATGGGTGAATTGTCATAAATATCAATAAGTAATGCTAGCATTTCAAAGTAGAATAACAATTCTGAATTGAATTATAATTCACTCAAAATCATATAGGTCATTGATTTTTTTGTCATCGACAGTTACTATTTCGCGCTTAATTTTGTTTATCTACGTCACTCATTAATAGGTATAAATATGCGCACAAGCTTAGTAGCCGGTAATTGGAAAATGAATGGAACTCGCGATAGCATCAAGCAACTACTTGATGGAATCAAGACTGGTATGGGTGATGTTAAATGCCAAGTTGCAGTATGTGTTCCATCAATTTATATTGCCAATGTAAAGCCCCAGATTGAGGGCAGTAAAGTTGCACTGGGTGCCGAAGACGTTAATGAACAAGAAAAAGGTGCTTATACCGGTGAAATTTCAACCTCAATGTTGAAAGATTTTTCGGTTGAATATGTCATTGTTGGTCATTCAGAACGTCGTGATATTTATAAAGAAAGTGACGAGCTAGTAGCCAAGAAATTTGCTGCGACACGTGTCGCAGGAATGATTCCCATACTTTGTGTCGGTGAATTATTAGAGGAACGTGAATCCAATATTACCGAACAAGTCGTTGCCAGACAGTTAAAAGCAGTAATAGACTTAGAAGGTATTGCAGCATTAGCGGATTGTGTTATTGCCTATGAACCTGTTTGGGCAATTGGTACTGGTAAAACAGCTTCTCCAGAACAAGCGCAGGCGGTTCATGCATTTATTCGAGGGTTAATTGCTGAGCAAGATAAGGCAATTGCAGAAAAAATTCAGATTTTATATGGTGGTAGTGTCAAAGGCAGTAATGCGGTTGAGCTATTTGCCATGGACGATATTGATGGCGGCTTAATCGGTGGCGCATCATTAATGGCTGATGATTTCTTGGCTATTTGTCGTGCTGGAAATGCTTAAAACCAAATTTAATATTAATTAGTTAAACGGATTATCCATGTTACATAATGTTATTTTAATTATCCATGTACTACTTTCAATCAGCTTGGTTGGTTTAGTGCTCATTCAACAAGGCAAGGGTGCCGATATGGGGGCTGCTTTTGGCAGTGGCGCATCAAACACCGTATTTGGTAGTCAGGGTTCAGCTTCTTTCATTAGCCGAGCGACTGGCGTCATTGCGGCGTTATTTTTTGCTACCAGTTTAACCTTAGCTTTTTTGGTGACTTCAAATTCTACTGGTCCCGTTAGTGCGACAGATTCATTATCTGATGAGCAACCTAAAATCGAGATCCCGAGTGTACCGAAATCGGATACTGTTATTCCTGGTTCTAATATCCCAAGTTCAGACACAAAAACGACTGAGTCTACTGAGCCTAGCTCAGCAACTAAAGCCACTGAAACACCTATTACCTCAACTCCTAGTAGTAGTGTTATACCAACTGAGAAAACAGAGAAATAACCGTCCACAAAAGCCGAAGTGGTGAAATTGGTAGACACGCTACCTTGAGGGGGTAGTAGCGAAAGCTGTGCTGGTTCGAGTCCAGTCTTCGGCACCATATAAAATTAAATTTTTTGAATCTAAAGCTATTTTTTAGATTCACTCTCCATTAATTTCTGAGCGGCCTTATTAATATCGTCATCCGATATCGCCATGCATTGTTCTTTAGTAATGGCGGGTTTATTTTTACCATCGGGAGACTGTTTTAATAGTTCTTGCAGCGCCTGAATCGCGAAATCACATAGTTCCGATTTGGACATATTGGTTTCAGATAAATTTGGTTTGGCTGCAAATGCTGGATGGTTAAGTGATGCGCAGACAACTAATGTCATAAATAAATATTTTTTCATTATAATTCCTATTGAAGTTTATTATTAAATCACTGTTCTAATAATATAGTATATTTCATATTAAAAGATAACAATTTCCATTAATATCCGTTATATGATTACATATACACCACCTCCAGATAAAGGTTTGGATATTCTTTATGCTGATAATTTATTACTCGCCATAAACAAACCTTGTGGTTTATTATCCGTACCCGGTCGTGGAAAGGACAAACAGGATTGTGTCATTTCAAGAGTGCTTAAAGAATATCCATCAGCATTAATTGTTCATCGTTTGGATATGTCAACATCAGGAATATTGGTGTTAGCGTTAAATAAGAATATTCAACGCTTACTGAGTGAAATGTTTGCATTACAGAAGATTAAGAAAAAATACACTGCGATAGTAGACGGCGTATTAGCGAAAAACGACGGAGAAATAACTCAAGCGCTAATCTGTGATTGGCCTAATCGACCCAAGCAAAAAGTTGATAATTTTATAGGTAAGGCATCGTGTACTTGTTACCGAGTTATAAAATCAGATCAAGAAAATAATACTAGTCGAGTTGAATTAGAACCAAAAACAGGAAGAACACATCAGTTACGAGTTCATATGCAGTATTTAGGTCATGCAATTTTAGGAGATGAGTTATATGCATCAAACGAGGTTATACGTAAATCCAAGCGTTTAATGTTGCACGCAAGTACGATAGCGTTCCAGCATCCGGGAGATAACTCAATTCTACGAATTGATAGCACAGTTCCTTTTTAAACGTTTAATTAGTCTAGTTTTTAAGTTTTTGCAATAGAGAAATAATAAGATCTATAGCTTATACTTTAATTAAAAATAGTAATTACAACTCGAAAATTATAGGTAATGTAAATAATGATGAAATACGAAGTGATTGATGCACAAATTTCACCTAAAGGTCGTCTTGATATTTTATCTAAATCTGAAGTTGCTAAATTACTTGATACTAGTCAAGGTGGTTTATATTCAGTCTTTCGTAATTGTTCTTTAGCGGTATTAAATTGCGGTAGTACATTAGACAGTGGTAAGGAATTACTTGAGCGTTATGATTCTTTTGAAATTAAAGTGATACCTGTTGAGCGTGGTATTAAGTTAGAAGTCATTGGCGCACCTTCCCATGCTTTTGTTGATGGCAAAATGATACGTGGTATTAATGAACATTTGTTTGCCATTTTACGCGATGTTATTTATGTAAGTGATAAAATTGAACACGACTTGTTATTAAATATAAGTGATTCAGAGGGCATTACAAACCTAGTGTTTCATATTTTACGTAATGCCAATATTTTTAAAACAAAAGAAGATCCTAATTTTGTAGTTTGTTGGGGTGGTCATTCGATAAAACGTAAAGAGTACGATTATTCAAAAATAGTGGGTTATGAAATGGGCTTACGCGGTTTGGATATTTGTACTGGATGTGGCCCCGGAGCAATGAAAGGCCCAATGAAAGGTGCAGCAATTGGACATGCTAAGCAACGAATTATCGATGGTAAATATCTCGGAATTTCTGAACCCGGTATTATCGCAGCAGAATCTCCGAACCCAATAGTGAACGATTTAGTTATTTTACCCGACATTGAAAAACGTCTTGAAGCTTTTGTGCGTACTGGTCATGGTATTGTAGTGTTCCCCGGTGGTGTTGGCACCGTTGAAGAAATATTGTATTTACTCGGAATATTATTGCATCCTAAAAACAAAGATATTCCTTTTCCACTAATTTTCACTGGGCCGGAACATTCCGTTGAATATTTCAAACATATCGATGAATTTATAGCTGTGACGCTTGGGACTCAAGCTCAAAAATTGTATACAATCATTATCGATGATCCTAAGAAAGTTGCTGTCGAAATGAAATCCGGTATGCAATTAGTACGAGATTTTAGACGCAGTAAGGGAGATGCCTTTTATTTTAATTGGATGTTAACTATTGACAAAGAATTCCAAGAACCCTTTATACCAACGCATGAAAACATGGCTAATTTAGCACTCCATAAAAATCAGGCAACGCATTTATTAGCCGCAAATCTACGCCGTGCTTTTTCTGGTGTAGTTTCAGGTAATGTTAAAGACGAAGGTATTCGAGCAATTGAAAAGCACGGGTTATTTGAAATTCGAGGCGATGCTGATATTATGGAACCAGTCGATTTGTTGTTATCTTCATTTGTAGAACAACATAGAATGAAATTACCCGGTAAAAAATATAAACCTTGCTATCGTGTTGTTAAATAAGCTCAGTTTTCAACTGTCATTCCGGTAGTATTTTGAACCGGAATCTAGAGTTTTATATTTACGATCCAGCCAACCATAGTCGTAAGCGAAGCCCCCAGTTCGTGGTGTAACCTATTTCACTATATTCAATAATACCCTCGGGATTCACGATGATACTGGTTGGTACACCTGTGATACCATAACGTCGAGATAAAATACCATCATCGTCAATGATGACTGGAAAGCTGAGGTTATTTTTTGTCATAAAAGCTTGGATTTTATCCGCTTCACCTGAATTCATTGCAATGGTAATAATGTCGTGGTCTTTACTAATAGCCTCGATACTGTCTTGTTCTAAGCGACATACAGGACACCATGTTGCCCAAAAATGTATTAGCACAGCATTACCTTGATAATCGGCTAATTTAACTGGTTTGCCATTTAAAAAAACTTCATTAAAGCTTGGTGCGTTGCCTTTGACCAGATCTTGTTTTTTATAAAGACTAATAGCATAAAATACCGCTAATATAATCAATATTTCAAGACTGTATTTAAGCCAAGGGTTTTTTAGTAATGGTTTTATTTTTGAGTACATATTAAATAGTAGTGATGAATTTAATCATACTACTTTAACAGTTTATAACGGCGAAAACGCAAAATGCTTAGCAATGCGTGCAAATTAATGCATTAGCTCTTATTGTATTAAAAACCAATAAGAGCTATTTACATGAAGTGATCTCGCTGTGCTTAGGCTATAGCAGCAAGTTGAATACTTTGAGATAGATTAATATTGTTTTGAAAAATAGCTTTGTGGACATCAACCACGCTAACTATTCCAACGAGCTTACCGTCTGTCTATAAAATTAGCACGTCTGGTATTCATGCCGCTGTCTATTACCGGCATGCCACTAAGAACGTATATTGGTTATCATAATTTCTTGAACGAGCATTAAAACCTCCTGTTTCTATTCATCTGTTTTGAACGTAATATTAGAACTAATCAAGGGTGGTGTTTTTTTTCGTATAAAAATTCTACGTTCTACTTTAGTAGTCACTTTTGGTAACATCTATTAATATTTTTTAATGTAGTTGTAATTTTTTCTAATGTTAGTACATAAGAAATAACTTACATGTTTTATAATTTAGTATTACTTTAAATTATTAGTTCAATTCGTTAAATGGTCTTTGACTTTTGAAGTAAAGTAATGAAATGTGATGTTTATTGCTTCAGGTTTCATTATTAATAAAGTTGATTTACAAATATTGAGATGATTTAACCTAAGATTTTAAGTAGACGATTTGTGAACTAGTTTTATACATAGAATTGCGGATAAAGTTTTAAAATGAAATATTTTTATTTAGCTCTAGGTTGGTTGTTTTTTATCACGGGTATTATTGGTGCGATCTTACCTGTGTTACCAACAACCATTTTTATGATCTTAGCCTTATGGGCTTTTTCAAAGAGTTCAGATAGATTTCATCAATGGCTTTATACCCATAAAACTTTTGGAGCAGCATTACAACAATGGCAACAATATAAAATTATTCCAGTAAAAGCTAAAGTACTTGCCGTTATTATGATTTTCTCGAGTATGGTGTATATTTATTTTTTTAGTAATTTAAGTACTTGGATTATCATTGTATTAGAGTTAATTCTAATTAGTGTGATACTTTATATTCTGAGCAAACCATCCGAGCCGCCTAATCAGTAGTTACTCAATAAAATGTTCAGGATGAAATGATTTGTGAGTACTTAGACCGAAACCGAGTCCTATTGTTACGATAGATTGAATTTTAAGTAAAGACTTAATTAACAATAATATGAAACAATTTGTTGAATTTAATAGAAATCGACATATCGTCATTTTAATTTGCAGTAATCTTTTTTATACCCCTAAAAACCCATATAACACATTGATTTATACCCATTTTTTGCTTTTACCTAAACTTGACACATTTATCGTCAGTAGCCTAGACTGACGACTGACAAAAATACTGTTAATCAATAATAAAAATGCAATAGGCGATTGTCCAATCATGCTAGAGAATTATTTACCAATCTTAATCTTTCTTATTGTCGGTTTTGCCTTCGGTGGGATACTTGTGATGATGGGGTTTGTATTAGGGCCAAGTAAACCCGATAAGGAAAAAAACTCTGCTTATGAATGCGGTTTTGAAGCTTTTGAAGATTCTCGCATGAAGTTTGATGTACGTTATTATCTGGTTGCCATTTTATTTATTATTTTTGACTTGGAAATTGCATTCTTATTTCCATGGGCCATTGTGTTAAAAGAGATTGGCATGTTTGGTTTTGTGTCCATGGTTATATTTCTTGGAATATTAGTTATTGGATTCATCTATGAATGGATGAAGGGAGCACTTGAATGGGAATAGAAGGTGTTCTACAAAAAGGTGTCGTAACAACATCAGCCGATGCGCTTATTAACTGGGCTCGAACAGGATCATTATGGCCGATGACTTTTGGTTTAGCTTGTTGTGCCGTTGAAATGATGCATGCCGCAGCTTCTCGATATGATATGGATAGAATGGGAATTTTATTCCGTCCTAGCCCTAGACAATCCGATGTTATGATTGTTGCTGGAACGCTAGTCAATAAAATGGCTCCGGCATTACGCAAAGTTTATGATCAAATGGCTGAACCACGTTGGGTTATCTCAATGGGTTCATGTGCAAATGGTGGTGGTTATTATCATTATTCCTATTCTGTTGTTCGTGGTTGTGATCGAATTGTTCCTGTTGATATTTATGTTCCGGGTTGTCCACCAACTGCTGAAGCATTGTTATATGGCATCATTCAGTTACAAAAGAAAATTCGACGCACTAATACTATTGCACGCTAACGAGAAACTACGATGTCGGAATATTATAAAAATTTAACCTCATTGATTCGATACGAACTATCAGACTTAGTTGCAGATGTTGTTTGTGAAAATGATGAAGTCACCGTTATTGTTACAAAAGAAAAGTTACTCGAAGTTTGCACCTTATTAAGAGACAGCGCGAGTTTTGCCTGTGAGCAACTTATTGACGTTTGTGGTGTTGATTACTTGGAGTATCAAGACGGCACTTGGAGCCATCCTCGATTTGCTTCAGTTTATCATTTGTTATCAATAAAAAATAATCATCGAATACGCGTTAAAACCTATTTAGATGAGGACTCGTTAATAGTAGATTCGGTTATTGGTATATGGAGTTGCGCAAACTGGTTTGAACGCGAAGCATTTGACCTATATGGCATCTTATATGATGGCCATCCAGATTTAAGACGCATCTTAACGGATTATGGTTTTGTTGGACATCCGTTCCGGAAAGATTTTCCCTTAATCGGGAATGTTGAAATGCGTTATGATGAAGTTAAAAAGCGTGTTGTTTATGAGCCGGTATCAATTGATGCCAGAATAACACAACCAAAAGTGATTCGAGATGATCACCGCTATATTGATCGATTAGAAGAGCAGGAATAAATAGATGCCTGAAATACGTAACTATACAATGAACTTTGGACCGCAACATCCTGCGGCACATGGTGTATTACGTTTAGTATTAGAGCTTGATGGAGAAGTGGTTCAACGAGCTGATCCTCATGTGGGTTTATTACATCGAGCGACAGAAAAATTAGCAGAAAGCAAACCCTACAATCAAAGCATTCCCTATATGGATCGCCTTGATTACGTTTCAATGATGTGTAATGAACATGGCTATGTTTTAGCATTAGAAAAATTATTGGGGGTAACACCACCTGTTAGAGCGCAATACATTCGAGTGATGTTTGATGAAATAACTCGAATTTTAAATCACTTAATGTGGATTGGAACTCATGCACTCGACGTTGGTGCCATGACAATGTTTTTATATGCCTTTCGCGAACGTGAAGATTTGATGGATATGTACGAAGCGGTATCCGGTGCGCGAATGCATGCAGCGTATTATCGTCCTGGTGGCGTTTATCGTGATTTACCCGATGAAATGCCCCAGTTTGCACAAACAAAATTTGTGAGTTCGTCAAAGGCTTCACAACTAAATGAAAACCGAACAGGTTCATTACTCGATTTCATTGATGATTTTTGCACTCGGTTTGATACTCATGTAGACGAGTATGAAACATTATTAACTGATAACAGAATTTGGAAACAACGCACGGTTGATATTGCTATTATCACTCCTGAACGTGCCTTGCAACTTGGCTTTACGGGCCCAATGTTGCGCGGCTCGGGAATAGAGTGGGATCTTAGACGCAAGCAGCCCTATGAGGTTTATGATAAGTTAGACTTTAATATTCCTATTGGAGTTAATGGTGATTGTTATGATCGTTATCTAGTACGAATGGAAGAATTTAGAGAATCCAATAAAATTATTAAACAATGTTCGAAGTGGTTACGTGAAAATCCGGGGTCTGTGATGCTCGATGATCATAAATTAACTCCTCCAAAACGAACGGATATGAAAGATGACATGGAGTCGTTAATTCATCATTTTAAATTATTTACCGAAGGTTACACCTTACCCGCAGGAGAAGTTTATACAGCTGTAGAACATCCCAAAGGTGAGTTTGGGTGTTACTTAATATCCGATGGAGCGAACAAACCATATCGATTAAAAATTCGTGCACCGGGCTTTCCTCACCTAGCTGCTATGCATGAAATGACCGTTGGTCATATGATCTCTGATGTTGTTACAGTCATTGGAACAATGGATGTTGTATTTGGAGAAATAGACCGATGATATCTTCACGAAAAAAAGTTATTAGCAAATTAGGGTTAATTAACGATGCATCTCGTAGTGATATTGATAATTGGATAACAAAATACCCTACTGATAAAAAATGCGGTGCAGTAATGGCAGCATTAAGAATTGTGCAAGATCAAAACGGTGGTTCCTTAACAATTGAGCTAATGGATGCCATTGCAGAATATCTTGATATGCAGCCAATTGAAGTATACGAAGTTGCTACTTTTTATTCTATGTATGAAATGAATCCCGTAGGACAACATAAAATTTGTGTTTGCACCAATATTTCGTGTTTGTTGTGCGGTTCAAAACAAGTTGTGGATCACTTAGAACAAAAATTAGGAATTAAAATGGGCGAAGTAACTGCCGACGGTAAATTTTCGCTAAAAGAAGTTGAGTGTCTTGGTGCCTGTGTTAATGCCCCTATGTGTCAAATAGGCAATGAATATCACGAAAAACTTACTCCTGAAATATTAGACAACATTCTGGATGGATTAAAATAATGGCAAACGAAGTTTGTTTTCGCACATTAGATTTTGATGAACCGTATTCACTTGAAAACTATTTAAAAGTGGGTGGCTATTCTATTTGGAAAAAAATTTTAAAAGAGAAAACCAATCCAGATGAAATAATAGCAGAATTAAAAACTTCAGGACTACGTGGACGCGGTGGAGCCGGTTTCCCTACAGGCTTAAAGTGGAGTTTTATGCCACGTACTGCACCGGTTCAAAAATATATTGTTTGCAATTCAGATGAAGGTGAGCCCGGTACCTGCAAAGATCGCGATATACTACGTTATAATCCTCATCAGTTGATTGAGGGAATGGCAATAGCCGGTTATACCATTAATGCAACTGTTGGTTTTAATTATATACGCGGTGAGTTTTGGGAACCTTATGAACGAATGGAAGCAGCTTTAGAAGAAGCGCGTACCGCCGGTTTGTTAGGCGAAAATATATTAGACTCTGGAATAGATTTTGATATGCACAACCATCTAGGTGCCGGTGCCTATATCTGTGGCGAAGAAACTGCTCTACTTGAATCGATTGAAGGTAAAAAAGGTCAACCGCGATATAAACCACCATTTCCAGCTAATTTTGGTTTATTTGGTAAACCAACCACCATTAATAATACTGAAACACTAGCATCAGTGCCGGTGATATTAGAAAAGGGCGGTCAATGGTTTTTGGAACAGGGTATACCAAATAATGGCGGTACAAAATTATTTAGTGTTTCAGGGCATGTTAACAAGCCCGGTAATTTTGAAGTGGCACTTGGAACACCTTTTTCAAAATTACTAGAAATGGCTGGTGGTATTCGTGAAGGCCATAAAATAAAAGCCGTGATTCCAGGTGGCTCGTCAACCCCTGTTGTTCCCGGTAACATTATGATGGATGTCAACATGGACTATGACTCGCTAACCAAAGCGGGAACTATGTTAGGTGCCGGTTCAGTTATTGTAATGGACGAATCAACTTGCATGGTGCAATCACTAGCACGCTTATCACATTTTTATTTTGAAGAATCATGTGGTCAATGTACTCCTTGTCGAGAAGGAACGGGTTGGTTAGCTCGTATGTTACATCGAATTGAACACGGTCATGGTGTTCCGGAAGACATTGAGTTATTAAATGATGTTGCTAATAGGATTGAAGGACGAACTATTTGTGGTCTAGGTGATGCGGCTGCATGGCCGGTACAAAGTTTTATAAAACATTTTAGAACCGAGTTTGATTATCATATTGTTCATGGAACTTGTATGAAAGGTACTGGCATACACGCAGGTTATTAAATAAAACTTTATTCTAATACTAATAATATTAAGTAGATAAATTAAAAAAAATTATGGTAAACATAGAAATAAATGGACAAGCCATCGAAGCAGAAGATGGCAGTATGGTTATTCAAGCTGCTGATGCGGTTGGAATTACAATCCCGCGTTTTTGTTATCATAAAAAATTATCGGTTGCTGCAAATTGCCGTATGTGTCTTGTTGAAGTTGAAAAAGCACCAAAACCAATGCCAGCTTGCGCCACACCGGTAACCGAAGGCATGAAAATTTATACTCAATCGAAAAAAGCGATTGAAGCACAAAAAAGTGTCATGGAATTTTTGCTAATTAATCATCCACTAGACTGCCCTATTTGTGATCAAGGCGGCGAGTGTGAATTGCAAGATATTGCAATGGGCTATGGTAAAAGTAGTTCACGTTTTAACTTAACTAAACGAGTTGTACCAAGTAAAAATCTCGGTTCTTTAATCGCTACCGATATGACTCGATGCATTCATTGCACTCGTTGTGTTCGATTTGGTCAAGAAATTGCAGGCATTATGGAGTTGGGTGCCACCGGACGTGGTGAGTTTATGAAGATTGGCACCTACATTGAAAAAGCCGTGTCCTCAGAATTATCAGGCAATGTTATCGACCTTTGTCCAGTTGGTGCTTTAACCTCAAAGCCCTATCGTTTTCATGGTCGTCCTTGGGACAATACTCAAATAAATGCTATTTCACCACATGATTGTATCGGCAGTAATATTTCGATCGAGGTGTGCCGTAATAAAGTTCGGCGTGTTTTACCACGAGACAATGAGTCAATTAATGAGTCATGGATTTCTGATCGTGACCGATTTAGTTATGAAGCCCTCGAACATGAACAACGTTTAACAACACCGATGATTAAGCAAGGCAATGAGTGGAAAGCTGTGGATTGGCAAACTGCTTTAAATTATGCCGTTGAAGGAATCAAAACGATTATAAATAAAGATGGTGCAGATTCGATTGGTAGTTTGATTTCACCTTCTGCCACCATTGAAGAAATGGCTTTATTACAAAAGCTAACCCGAGCGCTAGGCTCAAATAATATTGATCATCGCTTACGCCAAAGTGATTTTGAATTACAAAATAATGTCGCGATGTTTCCTGCTTTAGGAATGGCACTAGAGGATATAGATTCATTAAATGCAATATTGTTGGTAGGTTCAAATATTAGAAAAGATCAACCGATGATTGCTCACCGTATCCGAAAGGCTAGCAAACAATTTGCTAAAGTGATGTTGGTGAATAGTTGTGATTATGATTTTAATTTCCCTACAACGGCTGAAATAATTTGCAGTCCAGCACAAACGGTTATTGAATTAGCTGCAATTTTAAAAGCACTTAGCAATAAATCTTCAGAAAACACTATCGACGCTGAAATAGATAAATTAATTAAAAATGTGTCAATAGAGCAACGCCATAGTGAAATAGCAGAGGCACTAATTAAAGCAGAAAATGCTGCGGTCATGCTGGGTACTCAGGCAATCTACCAAGCTGAATATTCGGTGCTAAATGCTTTAGCGACTCAAATTGCAAAACTAAGCAACGCTCATATATCAATATTAACCGAAGGTTGTAATAGCTCAGGTGCGTGGATGGCTGGTTGTGTGCCGCATCGTTTAGAAGCTGGGCAAAAAAATAATAATATAGGTTTAAATGCACTACAAATGACAAGTACTGGACGCAAAGCATTTTTTCTTTTTGGTGTTGAACCAGAGTTAGATTGTATTGCATCAGCACAAGCACTAGCTCAAATGAATGATGCAGAATTTGTCGTGAGCATGACTGCCTATAGTAGTGATGCGATGAAGAATTATGCTGATGTTATTCTTCCTATAACACCATTCACCGAAACATCCGGCAGTTATGTCAATATTGAAGGTGTTTGGCAAAGTTTTAATGGCAGTGTAACACCTTTAGGTGATGCTAGACCTGGATGGAAAGTATTACGTGTATTTGGAAATTTATTTGAGCTTAATGATTTTGAATATTTAAGTAGTGAAGAAATTCGTGATGAATTAAAAACTAAAGTTGCGGCGGCTAATGTTGATGTAACATGGCAAAGTCCTAAGTCATTGCCAAGCAGTGATGATAAATTAACACGAATTGCATACACTGCGATATATGATGTTGATGGCACGGTGCGACGCTCTAAAGCATTGCACGAAACTCAAGATGCTGTACCCGCAGCGCTTTATCTTAATACTAAAACAGCACAGAAAAATAACCTTAGTGATGATGAAGATGCTGTAATTCAACAAAATAAATTAGAAGTAATTCTGCCTGTTATTATTGATGATGGGGTTCCTGATAACTGTGTGCTTACTCCAATTGGAATGGAAGCAACAAATGGCTTGTCCCAGATCACTGGGGCAGTTGAATTGAGAAAGGCATAACGGGTATATAAATGATTGATTCAATACTAAATGGCATTGTTAATTTTTATGACAGTTATGTTGTATTTCAAATATTAATAAAAATTGTCATTATAATATTACCTCTTATTATTTGTGTTGCCTATTTAACTTACTTTGAGCGTAAAGTTATCAGTTATATGCAAGCGCGAATTGGACCTAATCGAGTTGGGCCGAAAGGTTTGTTTCAGCCTTTTGCCGACACCTTTAAACTAATGTTTAAAGAGATCATTATTCCCGCATCGGCAAGCAAATTTTTATTTATTATTGCACCAATGATTTCGCTTGGAACGGCATTAGCTGCATGGGCAGTGGTTCCGTTTAATGCTCATTTAATGTTGTCCGATATTAACGCCGGCTTGCTTTATGTATTAGCTATCACCTCTCTAGGTGTTTATGGTGTTATTTTAGCGGGTTGGGCATCTAATTCGAAGTATGCGATGTTGGGTGCCTTACGTTCGGCAGCACAAATTGTGTCATACGAAATTGCCATGGGATTTGCTTTGGTGGGTGTATTGATTGCAGCTCAGAGTATGAACTTGGGTGCTATAGTCGCAGCACAAAGTGGTGAGTACGGCTTATTTAGTTTTTTCTGGTTACCTTTGTTGCCTTTATTTGTTGTTTACTTTATTTCGGGTGTTGCTGAAACCAATCGAGCGCCATTTGATGTGGCTGAGGGTGAGTCAGAAATTGTTGCGGGTTTTCATGTTGAGTACTCAGGAATGGCTTTTGCGGTATTCTTTTTAGCGGAATACGCCAATATGATCATCATAGCAATGTTAGCAACGTTGATGTTTTTAGGCGGATGGTTATCACCATTTCAAGGCTGGATACCAGATGATGTTTTAGCTTTACCGGTTATTGGTGCATTGCTTGGTGGCGGCATCCATTGGTTATTTATTAAAACGGCATTCTTTTTATTTTTATTTTTATGGTTTCGTGCGACTTTTCCACGTTATCGATATGATCAAATCATGCGTCTGGGTTGGAAAGTGTTTATTCCAATTACGATTATTTGGTTATTAGTTGTAGCATTATTATTGTTAACGAATACACCGCCTTGGTTTAGTGCGGCTGATATTAGCGTAGGCGTAGGGCAAAGTTAAAATGAGTCAATTTGGTCGAATTTTTAAAAGCCTTTTTCTTTTGGAGTTATTCAAAGGTTTATCGGTAACGGGACGTTATTTTTTTAAACGAAAATTTACGATTCTATATCCGGAAGAAAAAGCACCTATATCACCACGTTTTCGTGGACGACATGCATTACGTCGTTATGCTAATGGTGAAGAACGATGTATAGCATGTAAGTTATGTGAAGCAGTATGTCCAGCCTTAGCAATAACGATTGACTCTGAAATGCGCGATGATGGTACTAGACGTACAACACGATATGATATTGATTTATCAAAATGTATTTTTTGTGGGTATTGCGAAGAATCATGTCCGGTCGACTCTATTGTTGAAACTCATGTATATGAATATCACGCTGAAGTTCGTGAAGATTTATATATGACTAAAGAAAAATTATTGGCATTCGGTGATGAGTATGAAAAAGAAATTGCCGCAGCCCGTTCAAAGGATGCTAACTACCGTTAAGTAAATAATTATGGGAATAGAAAAAATTATATTTTATGTTTTTGCTGCAATATTGATTTTTAGTGCAGGTAGTGCCATGTCCACTAGAAATCCAGTATATGCTGCAATGTACTTAGTGCTGAGTTTCTTTTCTTGCTCTGCTCTGTGGTTGCTATTAGAAGCTGAGTTTTTGGCAATTGTATTAGTTTTGGTTTATGTTGGTGCCGTAATGGTGTTGTTTTTATTTGTAGTGATGATGCTCGATATTAACATAGCTAGAATGAAACAAGGATTCATGAAGTTTTTGCCGGTTGGCGTAGGTTTTGCGATCTTAATGGCAGGTATGATGATTTTTGTGTTATTGCCAGAGCATTGGACAAACTCACAATACAAACTTAATAGTCATCCAGCTGAGTACAATAACACAGCCGAGCTTGGAAAATTATTGTATACCAAATATGTTTATCAGTTTGAAATTGCTGCGGCAATTTTATTAGTGGCTATCGTTGCGGCAATAGCTCTCACGTTACGCCGAAGACCAAATACACGGCATCAAAATATAGATAACCAAATATCGGTTAAACGTAAAGATCGTATTCGTATGGTTGATATTAAATCGGAACAAAGGAAATAATATGATTGAGTTATCAGACTACCTAATCCTTTCGGCTATTTTGTTTTGTATCAGTTTGGCCGGTATTTTTATAAACCGAAAAAACCTTATTATTATTTTGATGGCGATTGAATTAATGTTGTTGTCGGTTAATATTAATTTTGTTGCGTTTTCTCATTTTTTAAATGATACCTCGGGTCAAGTTTTTGTGTTTTTTATCTTAACGGTTGCAGCCGCTGAAGCTGCTATTGGTTTAGCAATTTTGGTAGTGTTGTTTAGAAATAAACGTACCATAAATGTCGATGATCTCGACACATTAAAAGGCTAAGACATGTTTGATGACATGAAAACAGTATTACTTATGATTGTGCTTGCACCTTTAGCTGGTTCAATTCTTGCAGGAATGTACGGTAAGTTAATTGGTCGCTCAGGAGCGCATTGGGTCACTATTATCGGTGTTGGCGTATCGTGTTTACTATCGATATTGATATTCAAGCAAGTTGTTTTTGATGGTGCAACATTTAATGAAGACCTTTATGTTTGGTTAAAAGCTGGCGACATCACTTTTAAAGTAGGATTCATGGTCGATAAGTTAACCGCAATGATGATGGTTGTCGTAACATTTGTATCATGGATGGTGCATATTTATACCATTGGTTATATGAGTGAAGATCCAGGTTATCAACGATTCTTTAGTTATATTTCATTATTTACTTTTTCCATGCTAATGCTGGTTATGTCGAATAACTTTATGCAGTTATTTTTCGGTTGGGAAGCAGTAGGTTTAGTTTCGTATTTATTGATTGGCTTCTGGTATAAGAAAGAGACGGCTATTTTTGCTAACATGAAAGCATTTTTGGTGAATAGAGTAGGTGATTTTGGTTTCTTACTTGGTATAGCCGGTGTGTTAATGTATTTTGGAACACTTGATTATGTTGAAGTGTTTGCAAGTACTGATAAGGTAGTGGGGCAATCCATTACGGTTATCCCTTGGTTTGGTGAATGGTCAGTTTTGACATTAATTTGTATATTTTTATTCATCGGTGCCATGGGAAAATCTGCACAAGTTCCTTTGCACGTATGGTTGCCTGACTCAATGGAAGGTCCTACTCCTATTTCAGCACTAATTCATGCTGCTACTATGGTAACCGCAGGTATTTTTATGGTTGCGCGAATGTCACCATTGTTTGAGTTATCCGAAACTGCTTTGACTGTAGTTATTATTATTGGCGCCATTACCGCTTTGTTTATGGGTTTCCTTGGATTAATTCAAAATGATATTAAACGTGTTGTGGCGTATTCAACATTATCACAATTAGGTTATATGACAGTGGCACTAGGTGCTTCAGCTTATGCCGCCGGTATTTTTCATTTAATGACTCATGCATTTTTTAAAGCATTATTATTCTTAGGTGCCGGTTCGGTTATTATTGCAATGCATCATGAACAAGATATGCGGAAAATGGGTGGTTTACGTAAATACCTTCCCATTACTTGGATAACATCCTTAATCGGTTCATTAGCATTAATTGGCACGCCATTTTTCTCAGGATTCTATTCTAAAGACTCTATTATTGAAGCAGTAGGGCATTCTAACTTACCGGGTTCAGGATTCGCCTATGTTAGTATTTTACTAGGTGTCTTTATCACTGCGTTATATAGTTTCCGTATGTACTTTTTAGTATTTCATGGCAAAGAACGTATGGATGAACATACTCGTTCTCATTTACATGAAACACCGTGGGTTGTTACTTTACCTCTTATATTATTAGCTATTCCATCATTTATGATTGGTATGGTATTTGTCGGCGATATGGCGTTTGGCGATTTCTTTGGCAGTGCAATTTTTGTTTTACCCGAACACGATGTGTTAGCGGCTCTAGCAAAAGATTTTCATGGTCCAATTGCAATGGTTCAGCATGGTTTATCCGGTTTACCATTTTATCTTGCATTAGCTGGGGTCGTTACGGCTTATTATTTCTATATGAAGCGTCCGGACATTCCAGAAATGATTCAAGCAAAATTATCAATTGTTCATAAAGTTTTAGAAAATAAATATTTCTTTGACTGGTTTTATGAAACGTATTTAGCGCGTGGCTGCCGTAGTTTAGGTAATGTATTATGGAATGTGGGTGATGTTAAAATTATCGATGGTGTTTTTGTTAATGGTTCAGCTAAAACTGTAGGCGTTGTTTCTTCTATTGTTCGTCATATTCAAACAGGGTATTTATATCATTATGCTTTTGTAATGATAATTGGCTTAATTGCACTGGTTGGGTATTTTGTTATTTATAGTAATAGTTAGTTCGATATTATAAAAAAATTATAAGGTTGTAATAATTATGTTTGCCGATTGGCCTCTATTAAGTATTGTAATTTGGCTACCCATCTTGGGCGGTGTGGCCGTACTCGCTACGGGGAATAAAAATGCAGCAGAAGCGCGTGTTTTAGCCTTATGTATATCGATAATAACGTTTGTTTTATCCATTCCTTTATATACTGGATTTGATTCATCATTAGCAAGTATGCAGTTTGTCGAATCTATTGCTTGGATACCGGCTTTTAACATTAACTACAGTATTGGAGTTGATGGTTTTGCGATGCCGTTAATTATTTTAACCAGCTTTAGTACTGTTATTGTGGTTATTGCGGGTTGGGAAGTAATTAAAAATAGAGTTGCACAATACATGGCTGCTTTTTTAATCATGGAAGGATTGATGATTGGTGTTTTTGCCGCAATGGACGCTGCTTTATTCTATGTCTTTTGGGAAGCGCTACTTATTCCAATGTTTATTGTTATTGGTGTATGGGGTGGCGAACGACGAGTTTATGCAACAATTAAATTCTTTTTATACACTTTTATTGGTTCGGTATTGATGTTGGTTGCTTTCCTATACTTGTATTCCAAAACCGGTACGTTTTCAATTGAAGCAATGCATAATGTAAAGCTCGACCTAGATGTTCAAATTTATATTTTCTTGGCCTTTTTATTCGCCTTTGCAGTTAAAGTGCCTATGTGGCCTGTACATACTTGGTTACCTGATGCTCACGTGGAAGCACCAACAGGTGGTTCGGTGATACTTGCGGCGATCATGTTAAAATTAGGTACTTATGGGTTTTTAAGGTTTTCTTTACCTATAACGCCTGATGCGAGTCATGAGTTGGATTGGTTAATGATTACCCTAGCATTAATTTCAATTTTTTATATTGGTTTTGTTGCTCTAGTGCAAAAAGACATGAAAAAATTAATTGCGTATTCTTCAATCTCACATATGGGCTTTGTGATATTAGGCTTTTATATTGTTTATCAAATTGTTGACAGTAATGTTGCGATGCAAAGTAAAGACATTCTGGCTGGTGCCGCACTTGGTATGTCTGGTGCTGTGGTACAAATGATTTCACATGGTTTTATATCGGCGGCAATGTTCTTATGTGTGGGTGTTTTATATGATCGAATGCACAGCAGACAAATAAGTGATTATGGTGGCGTTGTTAATACCATGCCAACGTTTGCCGCATTTTTGGTATTTTTTGCGATGGCTAATGCTGGTTTACCGGGTACCTCCGGTTTTGTTGGTGAGTTTATGGTGATTCTGGCATCGTTTAAAGCAAATTTCTGGTATGCCTTTATTGCCGCTACAACCTTGATAATTGGTGCTGCTTATACATTATGGATGATTAAACGAGTATTGTTTGGTGAAGTTGCAAACGATAAAGTTGCTAAATTAAAAGATATTAATAAACGTGAATTTTTCTTTCTAAGTATACTCGCCATCATGGTTTTAGGGTTTGGCTTATATCCGGCTCCGTTGCTTGAAGTAATGGATGCATCTGTGAATCATTTATTAGTTCAAATGAACACAATCAAATTGTAGAGTAAGAGAATAACAATGACATATCCATTTGAAGCATTAGATTTATTACAAATACTGCCAGAAATTTTTATTCTCTCAATGGCTTGTATCATAATGGTGGTAGACTTATACGTATCGCAGGAAAATCGCGGAATCACTTATATGTTGTCGCAACTTACTTTGGTTGTTGCGGGATTTTTGATTTTTAACATGCCAACAACACAAGCCGTATATGCTTTCAATAACACTTATGTTCATGATCAAATGAGTGATATTTTAAAAATAGTGGTGTTGATTTGTACTTTTGCAGTTTTCCTGTATTCAAAAGAATATTTGCGCGCTCGTAATATTTTTAAAGGTGAATTTTTTGTATTAGCATTATTTGCTGTGCTTGGAATGATGATTTTAATATCAGCCCATAACTTACTTACTATTTATCTTGGCCTAGAGCTAATGTCGCTAAGTCTGTATGCCATGGTGGCCTTGCATCGAGATTCAATGGTAGCCACAGAATCCGCTATGAAATACTTTATTCTTGGCGCAATTGCATCGGGAATGCTGTTATATGGTATGTCACTATTATACGGTATTAGCGGTAGTTTAGATTTAGCCGAAATTAATGCCAGTTTATCCAATTCGGATAATAAGTTAATTATTGCATTTACAATTGTATTTTTAATTGTTGGTGTGGCATTTAAGTTAGGTGCAGTTCCTTTCCATATGTGGGTTCCAGACGTGTACGATGGTGCACCAACTGCGGTTACCATTTTTATTGGTACCGCACCCAAGGTTGCTGCATTTGCAATGTTAATACGCTTAATGGTGGATACTCTTGGACCATTGCATTCTCAGTGGCAAGATATTTTAATTTTATTGGCGATTATGTCGATGGCCATTGGTAATATTGTTGCAATAGCGCAAGTTAATATAAAAAGAATGCTTGCTTATTCCACAGTGTCCCATGTTGGATTTTTATTATTAGGCGTTATTAGTGGTACTCAACAAGGTTATGCTGCATCTATGTTTTACACCATTACTTATGTCGTGATGGGGCTTGGTGGTTTTGGAATGATATTGTTTATGAGTAGAGCAGGCTTTGAAGCGGATAAATTGAACGACTTTAAAGGTTTAAATGAGCGTAGTCCGTGGTTTGCTGGTGTAATGTTAATCTTTATGTTCTCAATGGCGGGGGTGCCACCATTTCTTGGTTTTTGGGGTAAATGGTTTGTGTTAAAAGAAATAGTCGCTGTTGATTTAACATGGCTTGCTGTGGTTGCCGTACTGTTTTCAGTTATTGGCGCATATTATTATTTACGAATGATTAAAGTTATGTACTTTGATAAACCCGAGACAACAGATAAAATTATCTCTAGTGCTGATATGCGTTTGTTATTGAGCTCTAATGCCTTAGCAGTACTTGCTGTTGGTCTTTATCCTACTATGCTTATGATGGTTTGTATTAGTGCATTTAGTGCTTAATTTATCACTTACTGTATATATAAGGCTAATTTGATTGTAACTATCCAGCGTATTTTAAAAGTAAAGGGTATAAACAAATTACAACTAAAATCCGCTGGCTTCGGAACTGGGATAGGCTACTTCCTTTTTCAAATTACGTTGAATAGTTACATTTGATTTAACTATGTTAAATAAGCTATACAAAATTATCAGCAAGTAGTTTCATTTTGCAATCAATTTTGCGAATTACAAGTATATTATAATTCTCTTATTTTAATTTTTTTAAATTTCTCTTGCTCGAACCTGCTGTATATGTCAATAATGGTTGCATGATGCAAAATTATTTGTAATATGCAGTATGAGTTTAAAGATAAAATTTTTTCTTGTGCTTATTCTTGTAACAACACTACCGTTATTAGTGTTGTTATTTGGTGTGTCTACAGCTATGGAAAAAGAGCTAACAGCACGTACCGATGCCGAGGTGCATACTGCACTCAATAAAATGTCTACCGAATTATCTTCATTGTTAAATACTCAAAAGGCGATTGCTAAAGGCTTAGCTCGTGTTCCAGCGCTTGAAGCCTTTGCATTTAGTGCTAGTGGAAAAGATGAAATAACATATCAACAACATGCCGAAGAATTGGAAAATTTTTTCTTAAATTACCAGCACGCATTACCCAGTATCCAAGCAATACGCTTTATTGCACCTAATGGCAAAACCTTGGTTAAAGTTAAAGAAGGTAAATCAATTGAACCAATACAAATTGATAAAGAAAATAAGCGTTTGTTTGTTGCCGATCAATTCAATAAGCCTTTTTTTAAACGCGCATTAATTTCAGATCGAATAGTTTCAGTTTCTGATTTTGAATTAGGACAAGTAACACCAGATGCTGATTTTTGTCCTGCTATGATGCGTTATTCAGTTTTATTAAAAGACGAGTTAGATCAACTGGACGGTATGTTAGTCGTAAATATGTGGGGTACGCGTTTTGATAAAACAATTGAAGCAGCTATGGGAGGTTATCCCGGTGATACCTATATGGTTGAATTGAACCCTAATGATATTAAACGTGATGGTATTTATTTATTTCATAAAAACAGGGATTATCGTTTTTCAAATCAAACTAAATTTGATTATAAATTCTCATCGAGATTATCTGTTAATCAATGGCAGAAAATATCAACGTCAAAAAGCGGTACATTAGGGCTTGATGATAACAAAATAATTTTTTATCGAATATTTACGCCATTTTTATCGAATTCTGATATTAAATGGTTGGTTGCAATTGAAGTTAATACCGATATTATTTTAGCGCCTGTTTATAAAATGCGTAATTCAATTTGGTTATTATTAATTTCTGCCTTAATTATTAGTATTGTTATCGCTGTATGGGCAGCTGTGAAACTTACAATGCCAGTACACTTACTTGCCGATATAATTACAAAATATGCTGATGGCGATAGAAACGTCAAATACAAGGGTAAAAGTACTGATGAAATAGGTATTGCCGGTAGAGCATTTAATTATTTAATTTCTAGTTTAGAGCGAGCTAAGGAAGAAAAGGAAAATGCTGAGCATAATGCAAGACAATCTGAACGATTAGCTTCTGTAGGACAGCTTGCCGCGGGTATTGGCCATGAAATTAATAATCCTTTGATGAATATTATGTCATTAGCTTCTTTAGTTGAAAAATCTTTAGATGACAAAGATATTCAAGCAAAGAAAGATTTAAGTTTATTAATGAAAGAGGGTGAACGTTGTGCTCGCATTGTTCAGGGGATTTTAAATTTTGCCCGTGAGAACAAACCAAAATACTGTTTATTTGATATGACTAAATTATTAAAAGAAACTTTATTACTAATTCGTCATCGGATTGAAGATCAAGGCATTAAATTAAAATTGAAAATTGAAAAAAATCTTAAAATGGATGGCGATGCTAATTTAATTCAACAGGTATTAGTGAATATTTTATTAAATGCAATACAAGCATCTGTTAGTAATAAATCGATTACTGTGATGGCAAAATCACAAAATAAATGTATTGAAATTTTGATAATTGATAAGGGGGTTGGTATAAAAAAAGATGATATTGCTCAAGTATTTGATCCGTTTTTTACAACTAAAGATGAGGGTGAAGGCACTGGCCTCGGTTTATCTGTTAGTTATGGCATTATAAAAGACCATAATGGAATCGTTCATATCGCTAACAATAATGACGAAGGTGTTGTTGTTAGTATTATTTTACCAAAGAATAAAATAATTTAGATCTCAAACAAGAGTCAGATTTTATATTTTATGACGATGACAGGATGATCGTAAACTAGTTGGAGTTGTTAATGTTAGATAAAAAAATTCATGTAATGTTTGTAGATGATGACACTGTTACAGGCAGTGTTATGCAGCGTAATTGTAAAAACACTAATTATAGTTGTTCGGTTTATCACAACGCATCGGAATGCTTAAAAGCTTTTTCTACTCAAGGAGCAGATATAGTGATAACAGATTTAAAAATGCCTGGAATGAGCGGTTTTGAGCTGCTCGGCGAATTACGTGGTATTGACAGTGATATTCCAGTTTTAGTTATGACAGGCTATTCATCGGTAGAAAACGCAGTAGAAGCTATGAAGCGTGGGGCATCTGATTTTATTAAAAAACCATTTGATTTTGAAGAATTACATTTAATGGTAGAAAGAATATTAAAGTCTGTAAAGTTGACTAATGAAAATAAATTATTGAAAAAAAGACTGCGTCAAAAAAGAAATCGCTACGGTATGATTGGGGATACTCCAATTATGAAAACATTATTTAATACCATTGAAAAAGTTGCCGAGGTTAATTGCTGTGCCATTATTGTAGGTGAGTCGGGAACAGGAAAAGAATTAGTTGCAAGGGCTTTACATGATTACAGTCCTAGAAAAGATCAAGCTTTTGTTGCAATCGATTGCGGAGCTTTAAGCGAAACATTATTAGAAAGTGAGTTGTTTGGTCATGAGAAAGGTGCTTTTACTGGAGCAACACAACGAAAAATAGGGTTAATGGAACAAGCCGATGGAGGTACTTTATTTTTAGATGAAATTTGCAATATTTCAGATAGCATGCAAGTTAAATTGATGCGAGCTATTGAAAACCAAGAAATTACAAGGGTAGGTTCGACCAGCACTAAAAAAATTGATATCCGCGTAGTTGCAGCTAGTAATCGGAATTTAGATGATATGGTTAGTAGCGGTGAACTTAGGCATGATTTTTATCATCGTTTAAATGTTGTTTCAATTAAAGTACCTTCATTAGCCGAACGTAGAGATGATATTCCAGCCTTAGTCGAAAGTACCGAACAAGAGTTTGCTGAACGTTATTCACGAAAAATACAGGGTTTTGATACAGTGTCATTACAAAATTTATGCAAAGCGCAGTGGCCCGGAAATATTAGGGAGTTACGAAATACCATTGAACGCTGTGTCATTTTAGCCGATTCACCAATATTAAAATGGGGTATTGGTGATCTTGACGCTAGGCAACGAGAAAATAATGCATTTAATTTTTCTGAGCAACATTTTGTATCACTTACTAATCTCGAAGAAGAGTACATTAACCATGTCTTACGCTGTTCAAAGGGAAAAAAGAACCATGCCGCAAAAATTTTGGGTATCGACAAAACGACACTGTGGCGTAAATTACGAAAGTATGATGAGGAAATGGTGTGAATTGCAGTGTTAAAACTAACTGCTTTGTGCAAATTGCACGGCTGAGTTTTGTTTGATTTTATCTTTGTTAAAAAATAATTATAGCGCACTGTAACTCTATGAATTAAATGAAATAATTTAATAAGCTATAATATATTGATGTTGGAATGATACTTGCTCTATATAAACGCAGTACTACAATTATAATATCTGGTTTATTCGTAGGAGGATAACTACATGAATATTTTCAAAAAAACCGCTTTACTAACAGTTACATTTTTAATTGCAATTAGTGAAATTAACACCGTCAATGCTGGTTCAGCCACTAATGGTTATGAGAAACAAAAAGTTGTTTATCATGTAAATAATATACATACTGCAACCAGTGCTTTACGTAATGTAAAAAATCACTTAAATGCCGTTGGCGATAAAAATATTAAAATTATCGTTGTTACACATAGCTCCGGTGCTTTTGCTATGGTTGATGGTGCTATGGGTAAGAAAAATAAAAAAACCGGTAAAGTTTATAATTTCTCAGATACTATTTCTGCTTTAGCTAGCCGTGGTGTTAAATTTCAGATTTGTGCAAATACTATTCGTGGTAAGAAAATTGATAAAAATAAAATTAATGAATATGCTGAAATTATTCCATCAGGAGTTGCTCATATAGCGCATTTGCAACAACAAGGTTATTTATACATTAAACCTTAATTAAAAAACGGGTGTATTAATCCCCGTTTTTTATTCAAAATTTACTTTACTTTACTTTACTTTACTTTCTCCCGAACCACTTTTACCTTTATTATCAACCCAACTAATACTCAGTGTATCACCAGATTTAGCACCTTTAAAACTAAATGACAAAAATGGGTTTTTAGAAACCCCTGGACCCCAGTAACAAGTTAAGATTTGATTACCTTCATGTTTACATATTACTTCTGTAATATAATTTCCCGGAATAAGTTTTCCAGAAGTTTTGTCTTTACGTAACCCAGTTTCCATTGGATGAAAAACAATAGTTTTAACCTTTGTCGTATCACCATCCATCCAGCTACGTATTTTCATTTTCTTTTTAGCCATTATACTTCCCTCAATCAATTCTAAAATGTATCAAATTTGTATCACTTGTTTGATTATCCACCGCAACCACCCATTGTTACTTTGACGGACTTTTTCGATGTGTGTAACTTACCATCAGCTTTAATAACAGCAACAATATCTGATGACTTTGCCATTTTGATGCGGCCGGTAATAATACCGTCTGACTGTTTTGATAAGGCATAGCTAGCACATAATGGGGATGCGTTTGCGGGGACAAGTACTGAAATCGATTCAATATTGGCTAATGAAGATTCAACCGTAACAGAAACCACAGCACCATTTTCAGCAATATCAGGTGCATCGATTTTTATTTTGGTACTTTCGGTTAGATCTGAACTACCGGTTAAAAGATTAATGGCTTTATCTAGTTTTTTTTCAGCGAAAGCTGACTTTGGCCATGCAGCAAGAACGCTACCTGGTGTTAATAAACCAGCTCCAGCTGCAATTGCAACGGTACCTGCGGCCATTCCTGTTCGCAGAAAGTTTCTACGTGTTTGGTTCATATTCATGCAACTCCTTGGGTTTATTTTTATATCTTGAATGCTTTTGCAATATTTACGCCAATTAATTAATTTCATGTATAACAACAACTAACGGTTATAACAACAATATTTGTAATATTACATTGCAATTTGCAGAAAACTTAAAAACAGAATGCAGTGTTTTTAAGTCATCATCTTGTTAAATGTTCTCAGTTTGAAGTGTTTTGTGTTCCTTAATTCTATTAAACATAGTCTTCGTAACAGAGTATGTCATCCTAATTTATAGCTGATTTGTTGACTATTGAACTAATTTATTTGGGTTTCAAACATTACATAAAATTGTTTTCATTAATACATAAAATTTATGGATAATAGGCTTGTCAATCTAGTATAAGATAGCGTAGAATTCGCGCTCTCGATGCGGGGTGGAGCAGCCTGGTAGCTCGTCGGGCTCATAACCCGAAGGTCGTCAGTTCAAATCTGGCCCCCGCTACCAATTCTATAGACGGTTCAGTTGAGTAGTTGTCATTGACAGCTATTTGTCTGAGCCGTTTTTTTATGCCCGTATTATTATTCAAATTATTATCGTTTATAGATGCTCCCTTTGAAGCTATTTTTAAAATTCCCGCCAAAGAGCCATAGATATCGATGGATAGCTCTTCGCTCTCGGGTCTAGGGGTGAGGGTGATCTTCTCTATTAACCCTCTGAGGTGTAAATGAGCTTCGCTCCTCACATCCTCTTGATTAAGCAAGCTAGTTAAATCACTGATAGATTTACGATAACGTTGTGCCATGGCAGGGTGGATCAATGGCTCAGATGTTGGTTTGGCTTTAAGTATTACGGACAGATTTTCTAAGCGATCCGTGACCGCCAAAAGATCATCTTTTAGCAAATCGGCTGGCATCCCATCCTTGATAGCTTGGACAATATTTGCGCGCTCGGTAGTAAGCTTGGTTTGCTCGCATTTATAGCCCTTCAAAGTCTGGTCTTGCTGGCTTTGGAGCTTATTAAAATGTTTGGTGTATTCTGAACAGAATATCTTCACCAGATCATCACGCATTAAATGGGTTTTTAGAGCGTTAAGCACAAGCGCCTCAATCTTCTCGCGCTTGATGGTTTTCTTATTTGAGCAAACACTTGCGCCCTTGTTTCTGCTTTGCGAACAGCCATAACGCTCAGAATTGATCTTGGAATAACCACCTCCGCACTTCCCGCATTTGAGTAATCCTGATAGCAGATATTGCGGGCGATTATTACGGTGCATTCCTTGAAGGGTGCTGTCGAGTGCCTTTTGTCTTGCCTTGGCAGCATCCCATAAATCTTGATGGACAATCCTAAGCTCTGGTTGATCCGCTCTCACCCATTCTATAATTCTAAAGGTTTGAAATATATGACTGTGGCATATATTAAAAACCCCCGTCATCCGCCTTTATCATTGAGAGCTTAAAAAGCTGAGAAATGAGCAAATTCAATATAGTCCCGCTATTGGATACGCGTAAGGATGACTGCAAGATGTGTGCGTGTATTACAAAATGTGCCATTTTCTACTCCCCGCACCTATCTTGAGAAGGACGTTTCCCCGTCCGTTCTATCCTCAGGAGCGCATTAAGCTTGATAATACTTGCTATGCAATCACTATCAGACAAGGGCTTGTGTGGTGCAGATCAGGCATCGAGCCATTCCTGCACCAGTGAACGTTTGACCGTTCAATCACCATTGGGGAGCCTTCGCGCTACCCCAAACCCCATGACCAAAAGGGAGAAGTTAGCTCTCCCTTCATGGACTTCCCATCAACCAAAAGGGCATTTCATAGCCCCCTTTGGATACCCTCGATAATTTCATTAAGACCAACCGTGCGCCGTTTGGATACCGTAAGCATTTCGGTGCTTAATTCCGATCAGCGTTTCCCCGCTGAACCAAGACCAAGGAACGCCCTTGGATGCGATGTTGATAAGGTCATAATAAGACTTGGCTATTGGGTATTATCGGGTATAATCAGGTATATAAATCGGGTATAGTGTTCGAAAATGAGGATTGAATGAGAGAACCAAACATCACCGTTGGTCAAAATATTTTACAACTTATCGCTGAAATCGATGAGTTCAAAGGACAATGGCAGGCACTAAAAACACTCTCACCAGAACGCCTACAACAACTGCGTAAAGTAGCAATGATTGAAAGTGTTGGTTCATCTACACGGATCGAGGGTGCAAAGCTCAGTGATGCAGAGGTGGAGAAGTTGCTTTCTAACCTCGGTTCAACCTCTTTTAAAACCCGTGACGAGCAAGAAGTAGCAGGATATGCGGAAGCTATGGATTTAGTGTTTCAATCTTATGAAGATTTGCATTTAACCGAAAACCATATCCGTCAGTTACACCAGACATTACTTCGTCATAGCTCCAAAGATGACCGTCATCGTGGCTCCTATAAAACACTTTCCAACAGCGTTGTCGCTAAAGATGCTGATGGTCGTGAAATTGGTATTATCTTTGAAACCGCAACGCCATTTGATACGCCCAGAGAAATGGAAGAATTAGTGCGATGGGCATCCAAAGCTATTGATGAATCAGCGATGCATCCGCTATTGATCATTGCGGTTATCAATGTGGTGTTTTTAGCAATTCATCCATTTCAGGATGGTAACGGTAGGCTCTCTCGTGTGCTAACCACATTGTTATTGTTACGGGCAGGGTATGAATATGTGCCTTATGCTTCTTTGGAAAGCATTGTTGAAGAGAATAAAGATCTTTACTACAAGGCATTGCGTCGCACACAGACAACACTCAATAATGATTCTCCTGATTGGGAGCCTTGGGTAGGATTTTTTCTGCGTTGTCTGAAAAAGCAAAAAGCTAACCTTGTTATAAAGGTTGAGCAAGAAAAGGTTGCAAGTGATACATCATTGCCGTTGCTTTCTGTTCAAGTTCTTAAACTTCTGGGCGAGCATGAACGCTTGACTATTGCTCAGATGGTTGAGCTGACAAGCGCGAACCAAAATACATTAAAAGTAAGATTACGTGAGCTGGTAGAAGACTGTCGTATTCATCGACATGGGAAAGCACGGGCGACGTGGTATAGTTTGAAGTGAGTAGTCAGTTTACATAGGAGTGGGTAATTGAATTCAGTTAAAAAAATCAATCAACTTAATTCAGTTGATCTAGTGGACTATGAATCCTGTATTGGTATGTAAAAGCCAGTTACCGCTTTCTACTGTAAATATCAGGGATAGCTTGCCAAACAGCCAAAGCTTATCGCTCGGTTCTAGTGAATTTGATACACTCTCCACCGAAAGATATAAACTTATTTTTTGACTGTTCTGAATTGTTTAAAACATTGTTTTGAATCTGACTAGTAAAAAATGGTGAATTCATACCACGACTTGCTTCTTCGACAACACGGGCATCAAAAATTCTTATATACATCGATACGTTCATCTTTTTTGCTGTCTTTGGAAAAGATACAAGGGCATAATGCTTTGCGTTTTCTATGGTGTCAAATGCGTAGATTCCACCGACGGTATTTGTGTTTACGCCACTCAGCCATGTTTTTGAGAGCAAACCAGGCTCTTTTTTAATTATTGGGTTTCTCTTCTTCCAGGGAACCTTTGTGAACGGTATATTTATCTGCAATTCGGTATAAACAAATGCCTCTGGCTTGGTTGATAGATTGCTACCAAAATGAGCAGATTTCATATCACGGCTAGCTTCTTCAACAACCACAGCATCAAAAATCCGTGTTGTATGACCTGTGTCTTGTTTCCTAGCACCACTGGGGAAAAACTCTGTGACATATTTTTGTGCATTTTCAAGACTATCAAAGGAGTAAAAACCACCCACTGAGTTATTACCTAGGCCAGAGAGCCACGTTTTGCTAATAAAGCCGGGTTGTGAGGATATTATAGGGTTACGTATTTTCCAGGGGACTTGATCAAATGGAACAGAATTCTGCACTTCTGTGTACACAAAAGCCCTTACAGTAGGCTTTTGTGTACTGGTTTCAGCGTGTGAAAGTAATGGGATAAAAAGTACAACAACCATTGGCATTAAAAATCTCAATAATATGTATTGATAATTAGGACGGTCTTTCGAGATATTCACTTTTGTGGTCTCCTAGTATTTACAATATGGTGAGTTTTTCATTGGTTTAGTGCATAATATAACGGTCGTTATTGTATGCTAATGCGGTGTTGCTATATTGTCAACGGAAATATAGTGATCAATATATTATGATATACATATTGTGATAATATAATCAGGCAATCTAAGGTTCGGTGATTTGTGGAATAGGCCAAAATTTTACGACTATTACTTTAAATATTTTTCAATAACGTCAAGAAATATAGTTCATTTATTTCCCATTAAGAATTAATTTATGAGCGTATGATATGCTTTTATGCTAGTATAACGGTCGTGATAATTAATGAGTTATACGGTTATCAATAAAGAGTAATGAACATTCTACGAACAGGAGAGTGTAATGGCTAGCTCACCAACGAAAAAA
>UOFS01000040.1_pt1 | contig 85508 bp, 85 predicted proteins | sample 1989581 | NCBI WGS metagenome assembly UOFS01 (sample SAMEA4712198, study PRJEB27164) | hydrothermal vent metagenome | biome: marine basaltic hydrothermal vent biome; feature: marine hydrothermal vent; material: mineral | place: Pacific Ocean | collected 2011-06-14/2011-07-23 | depth 1691 m | reverse complement strand
TGGGGCAACGGCAATGGTTGGGGCAGCGGCAATAGCTGGGGTAGCAGCAATGGTTGGGGCAACGGAAATGGCTGGGGCAACGGCAATGGTTGGGGCAGCGGCAATGGCTGGGGCAACGGCAATGGCTGGGGCAGCGGAAATGGTTGGGGCAGCGGCAGCGGCAATGGCTGGGGCAACGGCAATGGTTGGGGTGATATGCTTGGAGATTTTGACATGAGTTGGAAAGGCAATAGCCGGGCTAATGTTAATCCCCAGTGGTATGGTGGTGGCAATCAGAATTATCAAGGATACGGTAATCAAGGTTATCGCGGGTATGGTAATCAAGGTAATCAGGGGCAAGCCTATGGCAAGCAAAACAACCCTGGAACTCAGGATAGTAAAAGCAACCAAGCTTATCAAGGATATAATTATCCCCAAGGTTATGCCGGCTATCCACCACCAGGATATTATCCATACCCTGCACCGGTTCCACCTGCTCAGTCACCAGCTAAAAAATAATATAAATGCAATATAAGGGCGTGTTAATTGTATTTAAGTAGGGTGAGATAAAACACGGTGGCAAAATTAAAAGTAGTGACCGTGTTTGCTCTCAATTTAATGTGCAATGAAATTTATAGAGGTAAGATTATGATAGCACTACGTTGGTTTTTATCTTATTTGCTACCCATTTTAATTATCACGGGGATAGCGGTAAGCTATTTTTACCGAGATAGACTAACGTCTAATTGGTATCAAACTTTGAGTTGGCCTGTGTCGCAAATAACGGCTGCGCTACAGCAACAAAAAGTTTTACTGATTAATAGTGAGCCAAAGTACGAGGTAAACGTAACGTCAACAGTGCAAGAAAAATCAAATCTGGATAAAAAATTAATAGTTCAAGCTGAAAAAACTGTAATAATACCTGATGTAAAATTAAAAAAAATCACAACAAAAAAATCTAGCGAAAATAACAATATTGTTTTTTGTAAACATCATATGCAGCCAATACCGTGTATTAACAAGACCTCAGTTGATGATACTAACTTATCAATTCTTTCATCCGATGTTAAAGCATTGATGGATTATAAGTTAAAACAAAAATCGAGTGATAATGAAGTATTAGCTAAAACTAAAAAAAGTGAATTCAAAGAAAAGTCAAACGCAACAAAAGCATTAGCAACGACATCCTCTCATAAACAAACCGACACCAGCACAATAACATTGTCTACGTCTGATCTGAGAGGAAAAACGGATTTAATATTAAGTAAACAACAACATAGTATTTTATATCAAGCTAGAAAAGCTTATTGGGGGAGAAATATATCTCAAGCAAAAAAACACTATCTCATATTAGCACAACAAATATCAGATAACCCCGATATTCACGGCGAGCTTGGAAATATATTTTATAATGGCGGTGAAGTTGAGTTAGCAATTAAGCATTATTCACTTGCAGCAAAATTATTAATTAAACAGCGTTATTATTGGAAATTATCACGAATAATGCCGATTATAGCAAAATTTAATCCAAGTAAAGCAACAAATATAATGCAGTTGATGCGAACAAAATAAAATACTAATTTTGAATGGTATAAAAAGGACAGGGTTATGAAAATTTTACTTTACACATTAGCTGTAGCGGGTTTATTTTTTTTAATGTTATTAGTGTATTTAATTATTCAATTTGAACCGGTATATCACGCATTAAAAAAGTTTGATGAAAATGCCATTGCGATTTATAGCCCAATAGTAAAAAAATTAATTGAAACCGGTGATATTACTCAAGCATTGGTAAGCAAAGAACAGGTTAAAGAAGATCTAAACATTGATGATATTACTAGCAACATTAAAGCAGTTACAGAAAAATATAATATTAAAAATGCTAAAGGTATAAGCACCAATAAAAAAGGACGTATGAATACAGTTTATAGCTACTGTGACTCATTCTTTGTTAAGGATACAATAAACTATAACGATGTGTTTGCTGTTATTAAACCTTGCCAAATTTCTTTGGTAGAAGATAAAAAAGGAAAACTATGGCTTTATGGTCTAAATATAGATTTACTAATTTACGGCGGGACACCATTGACTTCCGATCTAAAAAAAGAACTGTTGATTTTAAAATCAGTAACTCAAGATATAATAAAACTCAGTGCAAAGCAATAACGTCGTTTAAACAATTGTATTTAACACTAGCACAAATAAAATTAAGGGAACATTATGAATACTGAAACAAAAATAAAAGATGAACTGCATGCTGATACGCGAAACGTAAAAAAATTACAAATATTGGTTTATCCATCTTTAATTGCTTTTGTATTATTAGCTGCCTACGGCTATTATTTAGTTAATAGTCTTGCAACGGATGTTAAAAAACTTGCCACTGATATGAGTTTTTTAACTGAAAGTGTTAATAAAAACCTCAATATAATATCTCAAAATATGGTTATCATGACTCAAACGGTTAATGTTATGGCACGCGCTTCGGTTAATATGCAACGCGACATGTGGAGTTTAAACCGTAATGTTTCGACACCTCTTATGCCGTTAAATAATATGCTTCCGTGGAGTGGTAGTCAGGAACCCTATCCGGGATCTCGCGGACCAATGTCATACACGCCACTACCACCGCGAATGGAGCAACCTTATTAATATCAAGGGCAAAATCAAGCTGTTCCCGAATCTTATGACAATAATGGCTAAGGCAAAATAAATGAACACTATAACTGAAAATAATGATGACCCTAAAAATTTAAAAATTGATCGTACTATTTTGGCTGACGAACAACCAATATTATTTATTATTTTTAAAGCTTTTAGAAATCTTGATAAAGTGTGTTATCGTCTGGGGTTATTAAATAAAAACTCCAGTTTAGCTTCTGACATTAACTGGGCAGTATTAGACGAAAAAAATAACTTACCACAAGTACTCAATCAACTTGATTCTACTCGTGACCAAGTTGAACAGCAAATTTATAATTTGAAAAAAATGATGACATCTCGTTGTTTAAATATTATTTTTTGGGAGTTTACTGTAATATTAATTATAATCATTGCATTACTTGCTAGTAGTTATTTTGCAGGTTACTGGGTTTCCGGTCAGTTTTCAGCGTCTTGGCTACCTGAGTTATTATCAAGGCCAATTTTAATAACCGTTTCTGCGTTGTTATTTGTAGGTGGATTTGTGGTTCTGCATTACTCATTACGAAGTTTTTTTGCTAATAGAATAGCCAAAAATTATCAGGCAGAAGATACAGCTTTCACGTTAACAAGAGCCTTTTTAAAAAATAGTAAGTTTACACACAGTATTTTTCGTCCAGAACCAGTTGGTTTACATTGGCTCAACCGTAAGCGAATACAAAAAGCACATGAGCTGTATTTGATTTACAACAATGAAAATCAATAGTTTGCTATATAATTAAAATTAAATAAATTTTTAGCCAATAATAAAAAGCCACAATTATTAGTACGTTAAGCAAAATTATTTTCCTGGATTCCCGCTAAACCCATGCGGGAATGACAGCAGTTAGTCATTATTAACTCTTATCTCGGGTAGATGGTGTAAACCTGATTCTGGTCAATTAGCAATACTTGGAATCAAGTATTATCAATTTATGGTTGATAAGACAGTGTTTAGCGATTACATTTATTAATACTAATTAAGCAAAAGTGAAAATTTAATGGATGTATTGTTATCAATGTCGGTATTTCGTCGAGTGGCTGAAACCGGTAATTTTTCTGAAGTAGCACGCGAGATGGAAATCTCTCAACCGACGGTTAGTAAACACGTCGCAGCTCTGGAAAAACACCTTAGCATAAAACTACTCAATCGCAGCACACGACAACTCAGTTTAACCGAAGTTGGTAAACAGTATTATGATCGTTGTATTCATATTCTTGATGAACTAAATGAAACTGAATCCTTGCTTCGAAACCAAGAATCAGTACCGAGCGGAACACTACGAATTAATACCCCAGTGACATTTGGTGAAATCTGTATCGTGCCACATTTGTGGCAATTTTTAGATAAATATCCAGAACTTTTGATCGATTTAATAATGGATGATCATTATGTAGATTTAGTAAAGGGCGGAGTTGATCTTGCTATAAGAATAGGCCCCATGACAGACTCCGCATTGGTTGCCCGAAAACTGGGCGATAGCCCTAGAGTTGTTTTTGCTAGTCCAAATTATTTAAAAAGCCGTGGTGAACCAAAAAATTTACAGGATTTAAAAGATCATGATTGCATAGTGTACACACTACTAACAACACGCAATGAGTGGCATTTTATTGGACCAAATGGTGAAGAAACGGTTCGCGTCAGTGGACGTTTTAGCGTGAATAATCCACGTACAATTTGTGATGCCGTAATCGATGGACAAGGTATTGCTGTTGCGCCGTTATGGTTGGTAGATAAATATATTAAAACTGGACAGGTAAGAGTAATTCTCGAAAATTACGTACCAACGCCACTAGAAATTCATGCGGTCTTTCCTGGGCGACGTTATGTGCCAGCCAAGGTGCGTTGTTTCATTGAATACTTTAGTAAATTGATGAGCTAATCTAAATATTAGGCACCCCCCAATAATTGGGGAGTGTCATAAAACAAAAGATTAATCTTTTGTTGCTACTGCTTGTACTTCTACTTTAGCCACTGCAGTGTCTACTTGATCCACATCGCGAGTGTTTAAAGCCGTTGTTGTACCGACTAAGCTTAATAAAAAACCTAGTGTGATTGGGTCTACAAAGCCGCGTGTTTTTTTCATTGTATTTTTCATGATAGTATTCCTTATAGTTAAAATTGGGTTAAATTAAAAATCAAAATCGTTTTCAGTTTCGATTGTTGCTACTGCTTGAACTTGAGTTTGAGCAGCAGTTTGTGTTGGTTCAACTTGGTTCACGTCACGAGTTGTTAAAGCCGTGGTTGTTCCAAAAAAGCTCAATAAAAATCCTAGAGTGATTGGGTCAACAAAGCCGCGTGTTTTTTTCATTGTGTTTTTCATCGTATTGCTCCTTATCAGTTAACGTTTTATATGTTGACGGTGATATTCAGTACCCGTGGATTGCTGTGTTTGCTATCGTTCCCGTCATCTTGAGCTAATATTAGACTATGCTAATACGTTTGATAATATGAGGATTTGATATATGATTTATTACGAATTTGAATAAATGGAGTATTAGTTTATTTAGTAGAATAGGGTTTAAATCTAAGCTGTTGTTATTATTATTTATTTTATGCTAAAAACTATGTTGAGTTACTATTCGAGTCGATGTTAATAAAGCAGTTGTATTCAAGGATTGATATTTAGTTGAGCTAAATCAATAATATGTGGAGTTTTATTTTGTGTGATACGAGCTGATGTTAACGTTTCTAATAATTCACATAGTTAAGCAGTCCACATATTATCAGAATGTTATTTTAATAGGGGTACTTTGAATGTTTGATAAAAAAGATCATTGGCAGAGTGTATATCAGAAAAAATCTGCTTTAGATGTGAGTTGGTACCAAAGGCAAGCAACACTATCGCTGGAACTTATTCATCGTACACAGATTACTAGTGATGAATCAATTATTGATGTTGGTGGTGGTAACTCGGTATTAGTGGATCAACTTTGCCAAGAAGGCTTTACGAAATTGGCAGTTTTAGATATTTCTGGAAATGCATTGCTTAGTACTAAAAAAAGACTTGGCGAGTTAGCAAAAAATATCACGTGGTTTGAAGAAGATATTACTCAATTTTATGCAACTCATGCATATTCACTTTGGCATGATCGGGCAGTTTTTCATTTTCTAACAGAGAAATCCGATAAAGATAGTTATGTGACAGCATTAAAACGCGCGCTAAGACCGGGTGGTCATTTGATTATTGCAGCATTTGCAATCGGAGGCCCTGAAAAATGCAGTGGTTTAGATGTTGTACAATATGACTCAGAAAAATTAACAACAGTGCTGGGGGCGGATTTTAAATTACTTGAAGAAAGAAATGAAATACATACCACTCCAGCAAACAAAAAACAAAAGTTTAACTATTTTCGGTTTATCAAAATACTATAGAAACTAACAACGCGTAGGAGATATAACTCGTGGAATTTGGATGGATTGCGATAGCACTTGGCGATGTTAGTTGGATCTCATTAGCATTTGTGCTGGGATTTTTTGCACGACTAATAAAGCTACCGCCATTGCTTGGATTTTTAGCAACCGGTTTCATACTTAATTTTTTAGGGGTTAGTGGTGGTGAAACATTACAGAAATTAGCTGACTTAGGTATTACCTTACTATTGTTTACCATTGGTCTCAAGCTTAACTTAAACATATTAATAAGGCCTCAAGTCTGGTTAGTCACGGCACTGCATTCTTCTATTATTATTATGCTCTTTGGCATTATTCTATTTTCTCTTGGTTTGATGGCAAGTTTAACGGGAGTGTCATTATTTTTAGAATTGGATCTCAAACTTTCATTTATAATAGCGTTTGCCTTGAGTTTTTCGAGTACCGTGTTTGTGGTTAAATCACTTGAAGACAAAGGTGAAATGAAATCGCTACATGGTAGTATTGCTATTGGTATTTTGGTTGTGCAAGATCTGGCTGCTGTTATTTTTTTGGCTGCCTCAGCCGGTAAAATTCCTTCACTTTGGGCTCTGCTGTTATTTTTACTCATTCCGCTGCGTCCTTTATTGCACTATCTATTACAAAAAACCGGACACGGAGAATTGTTAATTTTATATGGCTTGGTATTAGCGCTCGGTGGTGCTGAATTATTTGAGTTGGCAGGAGTAAAAGGCGATCTTGGGGCTCTCATTATGGGGTTATTGATTTCAACTCACGTAAAATCAACCGAGATGTCTAAATCAATGTTGGCATTTAAAGATTTATTTTTGGTGGGCTTCTTTCTTTCAATCGGTATGTCAGGTTCTTTTAGTCTGGAAGTATTGATCATTGGCATAGTACTTGTGCCATTAGTCTTTATTAAATCGGCACTTTTTTATACTTTAATGACGCGCTTTAAGTTACGCGCTCGAACGTCATTGCTGGCGAGCTTGAATCTGGCAAATTACAGTGAATTTGGACTAATTGTTGTCGCAATTAGTGTCAACAATGCCTGGTTGAATGCGGATTGGCTTGTAATCATTGCAATTGCGCTTTCTTTATCATTTATCATCGCTGCTCCTTTAAATAAAATTGACGATAAAATTTATGGCAAGTTTAAAAATAGCTTAATGAAGTTTCAGAGCAAAGAAAGATTAGTGGATGATATGTTGCTCGATACACTTGGTGCAACCATTGCTATTTTTGGTATGGGCAGGGTTGGTAGTGGTGCTTATGAAAAAATGCGTGAACACTATGGTGATACCGTTATCGGTATCGATTTTGATATTGAACAAGTTCAAGAGCATCAAGCTAAATCACGAAATGTTTTGCATGGTGATCCAAGTGATGCTGACTTTTGGGATAAAGTATCACAAAACCACAGCATTAAACTTGTCATGTTGGCACTACCAAACCTTCAAGCCAATCTTGATGCTCTGGGACAATTGCGTGCAATATCATTCAGCGGAAGTATTGCTGCAACCGCAAGATTTCCTGATGAAGTTGAACAATTACAAGCAGCCGGTGCTACAGCGGTATTTAATATTTACAGTGAAGCTGGTGCCGGATTCGCGGAGCATGTTGAAACAAAATTAATGGTATAAAATTATATTAAATGTGAATATTTACAGGGTCAACATAAGTTAGTTACCAGAAAATGAACTTTTACCAATATTTGATGCGAGTGTAAAATTAGAAAAAAAATTCAGAATATTAAGTCTTATAAGATTACACATCAAGCAATGAAATAACCGAAAATTTTCGTTGTTCCATTAACCACGCAAAAATACATGCACCTAACAATGGCACGCCAAAGTGCGGGTGTAGCGTAGCAATTTCCGAATGTAGAAAATTAACAACATCACGCATAGTTGGAAATTCCGAACCACAAACAATAATCGTAATCTCTTATTGTACCGTGTACCAACAAAGTGCCACCATACAAGTAGCATTATTTGATTGTTTACGTATGTGATTTTTAATATCGGCATTCATATCTAATATGCGGCTAAAAGCCAATATGTTTGGCTGTTTGATGCTCAGAAACTGCGGTTCCATCACGCGGCGCACTAACCGTAACAACACTGCTACCTACCACTGCCGCATAAGAGGCTCATCTTTTATTAGTTTTTCAAGTATAGGGCTACCTAAAAATCCAGTTGCTCCTGTTACTAAAATTGTTGTCTTTTTCATATAAAACACCGTATCTATATTTAATTAAGAAGTCTGTTTGCAATCAATGGCTCGTAAAAATAAATTAACTTGTTGCTCAACTAATATGCTAAGCGGGATATCTTGATATTTCTCTGTGAAATAAAGGCATTTTGCATACAGAACTTCACGCATTAAACCTTGAAATAATAGACTGGCCGAATAAGGGTTAACTTGACTGACCAGCCCCTCGGTTGCCAATTCAATCATCGATACTTCAATATAATCACTAAAACTTTTCCACCGTGACTCGAATAATTGTTGGGTCGATTTTGCGCCTTCCAATACACTGTGCATTTCCATTTTTAAATAATCTGGATCACGTTCAATACTATTGGCATAAACATGTGCCATTCGTAACAATACGCTGCCAAAATCGTCTGGGCCTGCTAACGCTGCCTCAACATAATTCTCTCGCTGTCCGGCTATCTCATCTAGCACGGCAACATACAGTTGTTCTTTTGAATCAAAATGTTGATACAAAACGGCAGGGCTCACAGCCAGCCGTTTTGCAATTTCGTCAACCGACACACCATGGTAACCACGGTCAGCAAATAAAACCTTTGCCACCGCAAGAATTGATGCACGACGTTCCGCTGGTTTAAGTCGTTTGGTCATATTAGGCAGATTTTTTAATTAAAAATGAAAACTCACCATCTTTCTCCTGTGACGCCAGCAATTCATTACCGGTTTGTTTACAAAAAGCCTCAAAGTCTTTTAATGCCCCAGGATCGGTTGCTACTACTTTTAATACCTGCCCAGCAGTGAGTGTGCTAATGGATTTTTTGGCCCTTAAAATGGGTAATGGGCAATTTAAGCCTCGGGCATCTAATTCAACATCATTCGTAGTCATCTTGCTTCTCCTTAGTTAATTACACTAAATTAGTGAACGTTTACTAATTTAACCTAGCAAGCAAACAATGTCAATATACGTAAATATTTACATTGGTGTATTTAACTATTTGTTTTTTATAGAGAAGTGACACATCAAAGAATTTAAGAGAGGAAAACTCATTGAAACTTGGCTATTTTAATTCAACTATACAGTAAAGAAAATGCTTATTTACTTCCCCATCTGGCACGATGCGAGCCACCACCTTTTCTAATGTTATAACCATTTTTCTTTGCCCATGCTAGCGCAGCATTGTTTAAGTCAGGTTGGCCACAATTAAGATAGTCTTCAGCAAGTACTGTGTTGCCATAGAGTGTTAATAGATCGACCATTTCAGGAATGCGCGATTCGTTGCCAATTCGAATAAGTTCTAAAGCAGCTTGTTGCACACTATTTTTAATTCCGGGTTGTATTTCTTTAAATAGGGCAACCGCAGCAAGTGCATCCCCTAAGGCTTGTCTCGAGGACTTGGATCGGTTCGTAGCAGATTCAAAAATGGAGTCCCAGCTTTTGAGTCCCGATTTTTGTGCCGCTGCTAATCGTATTGCAGGATTAACAGCTGTATTTGCAATTTTTTTTAATTCGCTTGTTTGTTCAATTTTTTCGAGTAATAGCATTAGTACCTTACGATCATTACTGCTATTAGCAACTAAAGAAATATCTGCCGGTTTATTAAGTTTTGATGCAGCAACTTTTCGATAAACATCAATTTTTCCTTGTAAAGATTCTTTAATTAATAACGATGAGTCATTAGAAGACAGTAGTTTATCAATAAATTGATTGTATTTTTTAGAAACAGCTTTAGCTTGATTAATTAGTTTGCGATCACCAATGTCTATAAGGTATTGATATGCAGCACTGCGAGCATCAAAGTAATAGCTTTGTTTTCTGGCCTTTAATATTGTTTCTTTATTATGGAATGTGCGTACTGCTGCTAAACGAACAGCAGATGAAGTATCAGTATTGGCTTGTTGCAATAAAAATGCATCACTTGATATTCCGATAGTAGCAACTTCACGTATGTCCGCCGAAGGGTTGTTTGCAGCAAGGTCTTGCAATACCTCCTGATTGTCTAGTAAGCGTATTGCCATTTTGCGAATGCTTTGAGTTTTTTCAAAATAAGCCAACGTCGTTAATAAATTTTCATGCATTAAATCCAATAGGGCTATTTTTCGGATAGCCGTATCGGATATATCAGTAGCTTTCACTAATACAGCCGTTAACGCTTGCATGCCTTGCTGTTTGGCGAGCTCGACTAAACGTACCTTAGCTACTATTTTTGTTAGCCAGTCAGCTCGTTTAGTAACAATTTTTTTCAACACGGCGGGATTGATAATTTTTTGGATTGCATTTTTGCTAATGGCTCGTGTATTAGAAGATAGGCTCGTTGTCTTTGCTATAACTTCAAGAGCTTTTTGATCGTGTATTTTTTTAGTAGCTGTTGCACGTAATTCTTTGTTCTGATTAAATTTTGCTGCTCCAATAAGAATATTTTGATCGTTAATTCTAGCTAATGCACGTCGACGCACCTTTTCACTAAGATCACTATTCACTATGTTAATCAACATGGTTTGGTCGGTAATTTGTTCAGCAGCATAATAAGACATAGAATTTCTAATGGAATCTTGGGAGTATACAATTTTTTTTAAAATGTCGTTATCTTTAAGCCTTGATATAGCAGTAGCTTTTAAGTAACCATTGTTGTTGTCGTTAAGTGCAATGTCGGCTAAAGCCGATTGATTCGTTAGTTTTATAATCGCAGCTTTACGAAGATGCTCATTTTTGCCTTTTTTGGCAATTTTAATCAGTTTTGCCTGACTTGTTATTGCTTCGACTGTTAACCGCGCGTTCGCATAATTACGATGATCGCGAATTTTAGAGCGTTTTGCGATTTTAGCTAACATTGCCCTACTGTTGATTTTTGAAATTGCGGTAAACATTACATACTTTGAATACACTTGATCAGATAGCGCAATTTTAAATAATTGTTTTTGGTCGATAATTTTTTCAATAATCTCAGCATGATTTATATTGGGGGTTCCCCTGAGGGGTAATATAATTTTAATATCATCCTTAGCTATTCGATTGGCAACCGCTTTTTGTATTCGGTTAATATTGTCATTAAACAGTTGAACTAAAGTTGCCGCATCGGTTAAACGCTTTATTATTGCAATAAGCACATATTCATCTTTTTCCTCTAAAGCAATACGAACTAATGCAGCCTGATTAATTTTTAAAGGCATATTCAGCCTTTGAGTAGCCGCAAGTCGAACGGAAGAACTCATATCTTTAACCGCAATTTGAATTAATACAGTTTGGTTTGTTAGTTTGCTAACGGCAAATAAACGTACTTTTTTACTCTTATCATGTTGTGCTATTCGTTGAAGATCGATTTGGCTGGTGATTTTTTTTGCCGCACTATAACGAACATGGGCATCCTCATCGACAAGCGCAACTTTTATTAGTGTCGTTTGATCGTTAAGTTTTTCAACGGCAGCACGACGAACCAGATAATGTGTATCTTCTAATGCTATTTTTTGTAAAATGGTTTGGTTGTTAAAAGTAGCTTGCTCTACTGCTTGGATACGTTCAATGGGACTTTCACTTTCAATATCGGGAGCACAGCCTTGGATAACCGTCACAAAAGGAAAGCAAAATAGTAAAATAAGCCTTAAATTTATTGTTTTCATTTATCATCAGCCAAGCAGTGTTGTTGTACATCAGACATTTTATTACTAGCTATAATATAGTGTAGCTCGATTTTGCAAGCACTCAAATAAAACAATCGAAGTTTGGTTAATGTCGCAATCGTGGTAAAATCTGACACACTGCAACTCTGCATAAGTAATGATGATAACTTTGTTAATGCCGATAGTGCTGTAATATGAACAATGGCTTTATTTGAATCCAAATTTAAAAAATTCAGATTGGTTATTTTGCCAAGCTACTTATATCAGCAATGTTATTAAATTGTAAATTTAGCGTGAGTTTTTACACGTTAAACCGAGTGCATTGATTTTAGTTTTGCCGTAACTCGATAAATTCGATTCGCTAATAAAATTGTTTTATTGAATTTTTTTAGTCCATATCTCGTTATTACCTGATCTATTTGAACCAAAGAAAATGAACGAAGCATCTGAATTAAAATCACCTTTTGTGTCATTAGCGGAATTAGAGGTAATTTGTGTTTTACTCAAACCGTCTCTATTCATTATCCACAAATCAAAATTTCCTGCACGATTTGTTTCAAAGATTATCTTAGTGCCATCTGCGCTAAAGTGAGGTTGCTTATCAATAGCAGCATTAGTTGTTAATGGCACGGGATTACTGCCATCAACATCCATCATCCATATGTCATTGTTACCCGCACGGGTGCTGGTAAAAACTATTTGTGTGCCGTCTGGGCTAAATTGAGGTGAGCTATCGTTTGCCGCATTAGTGGTTATTTGATTTGGATTAGTCCCATTGGCATCCATTATCCAGATATCATCATTATTGTTTTGAAATGAACGGAATACAATTTTAGTGTCATCGGGGCTCCAAGCGGCACCCCCATTACTTGCATTATTAATGCTGCTGAATGTGAGCTGTGTTTGGCCGCTACCATCACTATTCATTTTCCATATTTCACGCTGGCCGGTTCGTTCTGACCAAAAGACAACTTGCGAACTATTACTATTAAGGTGGGCGTGTCCTTCATTTTCTGGTGTATTTGTTAACGCAAGTGGATTATTGCCATCGGCATCCATTATCCAAATGTCATTATTGCCTTTTGGTGAGGAATGAAAAACAATCTTCATTCCATCGGCGCCCATATCTGGTGAACTGCTACCACCGGAAGCGGTGGAGGTTAACCTTATTGGTTTATTGTTCACTTGCCCACCACCGGTGCAACTTGTGCTATTAATTCGCGTACCGGTATAACTTGATGTTCCTGTGCAAATAAAGGTACCGTCTGCCCATGACCAACTATCATTGCCAGTAAATTGGTTACAGTCAGCACTTATCATTGAGGATGACGATGTGATCGTGGTTGTTCCAACGCCTTCAGCATAACTACCTGAAAACGAAAATGTATTACCTGAAATAATACCTTTGAGTGTCGATGCTCGAAAATTAGTTACTGTTAAATTATTTCCTGATTGTGATATGGTCACAGTGAGATCAAAACCGACACCATTGCAGCTCGGTGTTGCAGACGAATCAGTACCCACTACTTGCCAATCACCGGAGAGATCACCGACTGGTGTTATAAGAGTATCTTGACCATTGGTTTCAGCAGTTGATCCACCACCGCCACAAGAAAACAGACTTATTAAAAGTAAAAAAATAAAATAGTGAGATAATTTCGTTGTTAATTTTATATTTTTCATCAGAGTCGTCCAATTTAATTTTTAATTACATACAGGTGATTTATTCAAGCTATTACTGTAGTAGCTTTAATCATTTTTAGGGAGGAAGTTTTGGTAAAACAGTTAGAACACGAAATGCTAACTTGATTGTAAACCATTGCCCTGAAAAAAAATAGCTCTTATTGTACGCTAATACATAAAGTTTACTATTTTTAGTTGACGCACGATATAATCCGATTGGGTTAAATAAATGTTAGCGCAATGTTATTTTTATAATGAATCTAAATTTGATTAAACGTTTATTAAAGTTATTAAGCCGTTCAGGATTATTTCTCGAATGTAATAAATAATCATTAAATTACAGTATTTGTCATTAAAGTTTTTATATAAGAGAAATTATATGGCACGTAAAATCAATACAATTCCATTACCCACGTCACCAACAATTACGAATTACCGCAGTGAAATTATAGTTATCTGAAGTCAGTCAATACTTAGTAATTATCCGGAAGCTCCGGCAGAAGGATAACTTCTTTAACCTAGGCCATAAATAAAGAGCAATTTGAAGTTTAAATAATGAACTAAATAAAGTATATTGGAACATATAATATGGCATGGGCAACGGAATATATTACTAAATTAAAGAATGGTGAAATTTGTCGTTTCGAGCATTTGCGAATTCAATACTCGGAAGCATTGAAGCAAGACAGATTTGCACGTTAATGCTATTGCAAGTAGTGATGAAATGAAAAAAATGATATTATTTTTTGTTTAGTCCGTACACCGCAATATTGATACTTAATTAAAAATATCAAGAAAAATTAACAGGTGGATTTAGGCAAGATAAAATCTACGAAATTTTAACTAGCGTTACAGATTAATAACGATATTGAAATAAAATTGTCTGTAGGAGTAAATATATGGATTATGAAATTTTTGTAAATTCTATTAAAACGATTCTCGATAACTTAAATATGGATAATATGGATATTAAATATGGCCAGATTCTTGCTATGAGAGATTTATTAGGTTCTCATATCTTAAATTTCCCAAGTGATTTGCAAGAAGACGCGAAGACACTGTTTCAGAAAATCACTGAGGATTTAGCCAATATTCAATATTGGAACAAAAATGAAAAGCAATAATTTGAAAGTACAAGTTATGGGTTTTCCTGAATTCAAGTAATAAGTGCATAACCCATAATTTTTCTCATTTCCAAGCCAGTTAATTAAAACAAGACATCCACTTATTAGATTCTAAAACTCACAATTTTTTAGATCGTTCAAGCCAGATTAAAAAATAAAGAAAAATTTAAAATTTTGAGAGGAATAATTTAAGATTGATCAATCTTAATACGAAGCAGGCGATTCACAAGAAAAAATACCTCCTTAGCATGACACTAAACAGTAAAACACCAGAATAAAAAATTTAAAAAATGACAGAAACTAACTACTGGAAAACAACTGCTCACACTCGCGTTGCCCCTGAACCCACCGGGACACGCAGTGGTAGTAGGGTGTGGCATTAAGTGAGATTAAGGCTTTTCGGGGTTGAGTCATGATACCATCCTTTGCATTGCTGATTGATTGGGTCAATCGTGCTGATTTTTTTATGTTGTTGTCAACTATAAAGTATGTATTAAAATATGGGTGTCCAGTTTTTCAAAATAATCCGCAAATCAAATACCTCAATAGCTTACTTTGATCTTAGTTTACCATTAGCGGCTTAACTGAGCATAGAGTAACGGTAGCTCGCGTGGTAGTTCGGACGGTTTTCTAATGACAACGTAATTTTCACTACCAAACATATAGGGCAAGTAATCACCTGCTTTTTTATCTATCGTGACACAAAATGGTTGTAATCCCTTACGTCGTGCTTCAATTAAGGCCATCCGAGTATCTTCAATTCCATAACGTCCATCATACAAGTCAAGATCATTTGGTTTACCATCGGTTAAAATTAATAATAACTGTTGGCTTGCAGTTTGCTTGGATAATATTTCACTAGCATAACGAATAGCGGCTCCCATTCTAGTATAAAAACCGGGTTTTATTGCATTGATACGGGCACGTGATAATGCGCTGTGCAACTCATCGAATTTTTTAAGACAATGAAAGCGTATGTGTTCGCGGTTGCGTGATGAAAAACCATACATAGAAAATTGATCACCACTGGCGGTTAAGGCTTCGGCAAATAACAATAAACTATCTCGAATCACATCAATAACGCGAGCACGATCACCAAGCCAGGAATCAGTAGACAAGGATAAATCAGCCAACACTAAACAAGCCATATCTCGATTTGCACCTCGAAATTCGCGGTACAATCCTTGTTCTACAATAACGGCTTTAGTTGTGCCATTTTGTTTTTGTTCCGTTATAAAATCAAGATAAGAATTCAGATCAATTTCACTACCTTGTTGTTGCGCTCGATACCATATTCGTGATGGACGTAATGTTTCAAACTGATTACGGAGTTTTTTAGCTGTACTGCGTAATGACTGTGGTAATTCCATTGCCGTTGAATGACTCGCGATCATTTCCACTAAACTGCACTGATCGTTAATTAATTGTTTTTTACGATAATCCCATTCAGGTAATAATATACCTTCTTTTAAAATAGTATCGTCATGTTCAGATGACGGTAGATCTAAATCAAAACGGATGCGTTTAGCGGCGGCTTTATTGTCTCGTGCAATGCTTAATTGTTCAAGATCATTTGCAGAGTCTTCGGCTGAACTTAAATCTTCATTTTCATCAGTAGTTCGGTCAACTTTTATATATTCTGCCCAGCTAAAGATATTTTCAAATCGATCTAAAACCAAGCCAGTTTTACCATCCGGCATTTCAACTTGTTCGGCACGGTAACGACGTTGTTGCTTTGCTTCGACAAGCTCGCCAGTTGTTTCATCGCAGTTATAGTTTTCAATATTATTATCGAGTTGTTTAGCGCTAAACTGTTTCGGTGCCTGATACAGCCAAAGGTATATCGGTTGAATAAAATACTGCTGCAATTCAATTTCTGTTATAGCTGCGGTTATCACCGGCTGGTGAGGATTGTTTAATGCTTGTCTGATCAGCAATTCAATACTTTTCTGTTGCTCATTCAGCGTATTCATATCAACACGAAGCTCAAGTTGTGCAATAACAAGACGTTGATAGCGTTGTGCTAATCCGGGAAAACGTTTTAGTAATTGGTGACATAATAATTGGTTACGGCTAACCCAGTTTAATTTTGAGTGATGAAAATTTGTATTAGGATCGGCATAGGCACCAACAGCCGCTAGCCATAAATATAAATCATGGTTTAAGGATTTTTTAGGAAAAACATCAATTATCGACGGTAAATTTAACACCAAGTCACTACGCCACGCTAATTCAAACTTGAAATTAATGCCCGCAATACGTTGCATCACGGTGCGATTTAAGTGGTACTCTTGTGCCGGTGCAGCTTCTATTTTTAAACCACCATCACCAGCTAAAGCACGAAACAGTATCGAAACAAGTTGGCGAACATCGTCCAAGTGTACTTGTTCATCAAGATAATGTTTGATGTGTGTACCGGAGATTAAGTGGTGCCAAAATTTGCCAATGTGTTCTTCAAACTCGATAAAATAGTGTATTTTTCTAATGAATGCAGGTGCCTTTAACAACATTAGCGATCACTCTCCTGCAATGCAGATTGTCCGTCTCGCCAGCGTAATACTGGGTTTTTATTGAGTGTCTCCTGAACTTGAGCACAGGCGTGTAGACAAACCCCACACTCGGTACAGTTGAACATTCGTCGTTTAATGGATCTTGGATTTAAACGCATTGGACATTCATTATCACAAGCATTAAAACAATCTTGACATTGAAGCGCATTATTTCGATCAAAACTAACCACAATGGCGCGCTTGTTTGCCATCCATATTAAACTCTGAAACACACCAACAGCACAACCAAAACGACAAAAAAGATGACGCGCGAACATAAATTCAATACTCAATAATAACGTCGCCACCCCGATGAACAATATTTGATTACGAGTCAGATTAAATGTAACTAAATTAAAATAAATTTCTTTTGGTGGTAATAAATATGTCAAAAAAACCACAGCCCAGAGTAATGCAAATAATACCACCGCAGCATAAACCAGTATCCAATAATACGCTTTTATTTTAATTACATGGCCATCGACTTTTTGTAGGTTACTTTTTTTATCCCAGATACTAAATTTACCACTTGCGACTCGCATTAAGGCGTTAATTGTTTCTACAACTGAAAAATGTGGACACAGCCAGCCACAATAAAACCGACCGTATTTCCATGAAGTCCATCCGAAAACCAACACAATAACGAGCAACGGTAAAAAAGCGCGTACTATAATATTAAACACCGCATCAGACGTTGGCGCTTGTCCAGCAATAACGTCCTCCAGACCCAGAGTCCAGTTATAACCAAACAAAATAAAATTACCCAGTGTTAAATCAAAACGAAAAATATTAAAAATGGGGGCAATAATAAACAATATAAAAAAAATAGTTTGGGTATACTGTCGTATTTTCTGGTGTTTTGCCGACTTACTAATATGTTTTATACTTTTATTAAGCATTTTTGTCAGATGAATCAGCGACCAAAGGTGGCATACACTAACTCCATTAACGCACTAATGGTTTCTTCATCATCGGTTAGTGGTTCAACTATCGCAGCGCGACAAGCCGCCACAGGGTCGAAACCAGATTTGATTAATGTAGCACTATAAATTAACAATCGAGTACTAGCATTTTCCTCCAAATCATGATCCTTTAAAACTCGAAATGTTTCAGCCAGTGATACTAATTGTGTTGCGATGTGCTCTGATACACCCGTTTCGGATAGTACGATCTGTTGTTCTTTTTTAGCATCCGGATACGAAAAACGCATTGATACAAAACGTTGGCGTGTGCTGGGTTTCATGCCTTTTAATAAATTTTGATACCCCGGATTATAGGATACAACCAACATAAATTCAGGTGGTGCCTGTAACAACTCCCCAGTACGTTCAATGGGTAATATTCTTCGATCATCCGATAACGGGTGTAATACCACCGTTGTATCTTTTCGTGCCTCAACAATTTCATCAAGATAACAAATGCCTCCTTCACGAACAGCTCGTGTTAGTGGGCCATCAACCCAATACGTTGAACCATCACCAATTAAATGGCGACCGACTAAATCAGCTGCGGTTAAATCATCATGACAAGCAACTGTGAATAACGGACGATTGAGTTTCTCCGCCATGTGTTGAATGAATCGTGTTTTACCGCAACCGGTTGGGCCTTTTATTAAAACCGGTAATTGACTACGCCATGCCTGTTCAAATAGTGATTCTTCATTAGCCGATGCCAGATAATAAAAATTATTGTTATCTGTTGTTTTTGAATTTGTAGTTAAATTGATTAAATTTTCGTTCATCGTCGATACCCATTAAATTAGCTACGATTATCTGAATTTTTGGATTTTTCCGTCACAAAAAAACTAATGATATACAATATCAATCCAAAGAGAAAAACCACACCAGCCACTTCACGCATCCAATAGAAAATTAAAATTTTATCTTGTACCACCATAAATGGTAATGGCGTATCACTAATGCGTTGCAACCAGATTTGTAAAATTCCAGCGCCGGTTAAAAACAAAGTGATAAAAACCATTGCAATAGTCATTAACCAAAACGACCAGATCTCAAATATTTGTGATTTATGATTATTACAACCGGGTCGACCACGCAGTAAAGGCATGGCATACGATATTATTGCCAGAACCACCATTACATAAGCACCATAAAATGCCATGTGTCCATGTGCTGCTGTTAATTGAGTACCGTGGGTATAATAATTCACGGGAGCTAAAGTATGCATAAAGCCCCATACACCAGCCCCTAAAAATGCCATAATAGGTGTACCCATTGCCCATAACATGGCCGCTTTATTAGGATGTTCGCGTCGACGTTGGTTAACCATATTAAAAGCAAAGATCACCATCATAAAAAAGGGTATTGGTTCGAGCGCAGAAAATATTGAGCCCCACCATTGCCAGTACTCCGGTGCGCCAATCCAATAATAATGATGTCCGGTACCGATAAGGCCGGTGATTAAACTCATGCCAATAATGACATAAAGCCATTTTTCAATTATTTCACGATCAACCCCGGTCATTTTAATTAAAACAAATGCGAGAATGGCACCTAAAATTAATTCCCAAACACCTTCAACCCACAGATGCACAACCCACCACCAGAAAAATTTATCCAATACCAAATTGTCCGGATTATAAAATGAAAATAAGAAAAATAGTGCCAAGCCCCATAAGCCTAATAACAGCACCATACTGATTACGGTTTTACGACCTTTAAGAACGGTGAGGCTGATATTGTATAAAAAACCAAGAGCGACAATAACAATACCAATTTTAGTTATTGTTGGCTGTTCCAAAAATTCACGTCCCATGGTTGGCAACAAATCATTTCCGGTGATTTTGGCGAGGGTCGCATACGGTACAGAAAGATAAGCAATAATGGTTAGCACAGCGGCACTTAAAAAAATCCAAAATAAAATAATTGCTAATTTAGGGCTGTGTAACTCAGTTTCAGTTTCTTCGGGTACGATAAAATAAGCGGCACCCATAAAACCAAATAAGAGCCATATGATTAATAAATTGGTGTGCACCATACGCGCAACATTAAACGGTATTTCTGGAAACAGAAAATCACCAATAACGTATTGTAAACCCAATATAACACCAAATAAAATTTGTCCAACAAACAAAGTAATGGCCGCTATAAAATACAATTTTGAAACAGACTGTGATTGATATTGCATTTATTTCTCCTTAACCTTGAATATTGGGTGGCCAATTAGCCGTGTTTATTTCGGAGGTCCATTTTAGAAACTCAGCAATCGCATCTAGTTGAGTGTCAGTTAAATTAAACTGCGGCATACTACGTCTTCCGGGGATACCGTTGGCAGGCCGGCTTTTAATAAATTCAATAATGGCTTGCTTACTGTTGCCAAAACGTTTGTAAACATTACCAAGTTCGGGCGCAAAATAAGCACCTTCACCCAAAATGGTATGACAGCCAACACAATTATTGTCTTCCCACAGTTTTTTACCTAAGGCTACTTGCTCGGTGATATTTTCTCGGTGATCACGTTTTGGTAATGATGAAGTGGTATCAAATGTTAGCGCTAACAGTACGAAAAAGAAAAATGCAGAACCACCATAAAATGTGTTTCGAGCCATCGACTTGGTGAATTTATCACTCATCTGAATAGTCTCCTTAAATTCAATTTGATGGCGGTATTTATTCATAGCGGCTAGCAAATAGCCTTGACTTAAATCAATCTGAAAAATAAAGATGACTTTTAGAAGGATTTTTTACAATAATTGACGAATTCCATCAACATCTAATAAACTGATATCATTGCCATCAACTTCGATTAGCCCTTGCTTGCTCAAGTTAAACAGTATGCGGGAAAATGTTTCAGGTTTTATCGATAAACGCGCGGCGATAATATTTTTAGGTGTTACTAAGTGAATAGCCGACAATGTTGTTGCATTATCGGGTAATTGTTCTAATAAATACACAACTAGACGAAATGTTGCATTATGTAAGGTTAAATTGTTAATGTCATTCACCCGCAAATGCAGATGTTTTCCCATAATACTTAATAAACGAAAACAAGTTTCTTTTGAGTTTTCTAACAACTCACGAAATAGTGTCATTTCAAAACAATACAACACACTATCGTTAATGGTTTGGGCGCTAACAGGATAGAGTTGTTTTGGCATAAACATAATCGCCTCGGCAAAAGTCTGAGATGGATAAATTATCTCCATGACTTTTTCATCACCAGCAGCAGAGAGGATGAATAACTTAATTTGGCCACTATGCAATAAATAAAAATATTCTGCATTTTCTCCCTTGTTAAATAATACAGATTTAGCAGATAGTGTAATTTTTTTAGCGGTTTCAAAAATTTTTTTTAGCTGTATTTCATCCATCGCTTCAAATAAAGCAATATTATGAAGTTCATCTAAAAGAGACTGAGTACATTCCATAGTAAAAATCCATTCACACCGATAATAATTTTACAATACTTGACCTTTGTCAATGACAGATACACATTAAAAAAAATAATAATTAAAGCCATAAATGATCACAGCTTAACTTAGTATATAGGAATTTTAAATAGATGAAATTAATTTTAATCATTTCAGGGAGTTGCTTGTCCTGTAAAGCTGCACATGATATATGGTTAACAACATGTCAATCATACGATATTAAATTAAGTACTTGGGATTTTGAAAACGAAACAGGTAAAAACATAGCTGAACAACTTGATATCAAGTCATTTCCAGCATTAATTAACAATAAAAAAATTATAGCGGTCGGATGTCCGAATGCTGCAACAGCAAAAAAAATTATTAAACAATTATTAAATAGCTAAACAAGATTAATGGGTAATATCAAGTTCAAAAATTTCTATAATTAGTTACGGTTATGTATAATTTATTAGATATTAATCGCTACATTGGTTCGAGTGTTAAAAATGTTTAGGTGGAACTTGTTCTGGTTGAGGATTGTTTATCTACTTATTATGTCCCTTAATTCGTTTTAGTTGGGCAAGGGCATAAGCACTGGTGGTGAATGCTATTTTTCATGAGCCGTCCAATTCGGACAATATAGCATTTATTCTAATGTATTTTGGGCTTGCTTGTAGTCCCATTAGCTGTTCAAATTACAGGAATTTAGAATATGTAATTAGAGTGACTTTAAAGTGCAAATCACATTATTAGGAACATCATCGGGTGTGCCAACAAAACAACGAAATGTTTCGGCTACAGCATTTAATTTAAAAAATAACAAGGAATGGTTTTTAGTAGACTGCGGTGAAGCTACCCAGCAACAAGTATTGCGAACTAAATTTTCATTGCTCAAATTGAAAGCTATCTTGATAACACATATGCACGGTGATCATATCCATGGTTTACCTGGATTATTGTCGAGTATGCAATTATCTGGACGTAAAAATAAATTGCAGATAATTGGTCCAAAAACCTTAGAAACCTATATAACCTCGGTTTTTAATTTTAGCCAGTCCTATATTGATTATCCAATTGAATACCTAGCTGTTGAAGAATTAGAAGATGTCTATTTTGGACATTCGATAAAAATTAAATGCCACGAGCTATCACACCGAATTAATTCTTATGCTTATCAATTCATTGAGATACCATCACACATAAAATTAGACGTTAACAAGCTTAGGCAGGATAATATCCCAGAGGGTGAAACGTGGGGGCGAGTGCAAAGAGGCGAGCGAGTCACATTAAAAAACGGTAGTGTCATAATGGGCGAAGACTACTTTTTGCCACTGGATTCAGCTCGATCAATTATAATTTCAGGTGATAATGATAATCCTGATTTATTAGAAAATGCCTGTAACAATGCCGATGTACTGGTACACGAAGCGACCTTTACTCAACTTATTTTGGACAAAGTTGGTGCAGCTTCACAACATAGTTCGGCACAGCAAATCGCCAAATTTGCGCAGCGTAATAGTCTTAAAAATCTAGTGCTTATGCATTTTAGTGCGCGTTATCACTATAATCGAAATCAGGTATCTTCAATTGCAGAAGTTGAACAAGAAGCAAGAAAATATTTTTTTGGAAACTTGTTTTTAGCAAATGATTTTGATTGTTTTGAATTGTCTAAAGCAGGGATACTAAGCAAGTTAAATTAACATTATTAATGACGAGTATTTAAAAGTGGATTTATTTAATCAAGCTGGCGAGCCTCCCATAAACCTATTACCGAAAGATGGTATTGTTAATTATTATGGTATTGTGATGCCATCAGCTAAAGCATGGCAATATCAACTTAACTTATTAAATAAAGTTGAATGGCGAAATGACGAGGCCATTATTTTTGGAAAGCGCATTGTAACAAAACGCAAGGTTGCCTGGTATGGTGATAAACCTTTTGAATATACCTATTCAAGTATCAAAAAAACGGCATTGCCTTGGACTCAGGAATTATTAGCCTTAAAAAAAATAGTAGAAAACGAAACCGGAGAGACGTTCAATTCCTGTTTACTGAATTTATATCATACCGGTAGTGAAGGTATGGCATGGCATAGTGATGACGAAAAAGATTTAAAAAAGGACGGTGCTATTGCTTCATTGAGTTTTGGTGCAGAACGAAAGTTTTGTTTTAAACACAAGAAAACTAAAGAAACAATTTCATTAGTTTTGCAATATGGCAGTTTGTTGGTTATGACGGGCACAACGCAAACTAACTGGCTACACCGCCTGCCACCAACTAAAATGACAGAGCAGCCGAGAGTTAATTTAACATTTAGAACCATCATTAGCGATTTAACGTAAATTCTATATTAATAACTTCGAGTACATTTGGCTATTGGCTTACTATTAGTTAAGGATTTTTAAAAATGTCGATTTTTCAGCTAAGTACGATTTGAATTCTTCGGCAGTTAGTGGTTTATTAAAATAATAACCTTGTCCTATATCACATTTTTTTGTTCGTAGCATTGATAGCTGTTCTATAGTCTCAATACCTTCGGCGATAACTTTTTTGTTGAGAGTGTGAGCCAAGGCAATGATTGATGCGGATATTGCTATGGTATCTACCCTGTCTTCCATTAATAAACTTTCAGTAATTTTAATTTCAAGATTTTTAGACGACATATCAGTTTCAATTAAAATTTTAATTAGCATGCCAATAAAATTTTTTTGGATAAACTGGCGGCTCGAAACATTAACTGCAATGCGTTTAAGGTGGTTAATGCATTAAATTGTTTGCTTAATTTTGCTGTCATATTGTTAAATGAATTTGCTAATTCTTGAAATTCATCATCGCTGTTTACGACTACCTTTTTACTAAAATCGTTATTTGAGACACTGCGTATACCCGATATAAGCTTTTCTAGTGGCACCAAACTGCGTCGTATTTGAGAAATACTGAGTTTGAGTAAAATAAATAACGATGCGCGATTATCGGAATTGTGTTTGAAATAAAATTGAGTGCCACTTTTTGAACGGGTAGCGTTCTGCGACTCGGGAACAATAATTTTGTCCCCAAATAGCATTTGAATGTTACCTTTACTATTGATGTAGGCGAGCTTAATTAATTCATTGTTAAAATGTTTTCGATAAAATTAGGTTTAACATGGCTTGATTGCAGGCTAACAGAAATATTTTTTAATTTATTTTCAACAAATAAAATTCTATCTAATAAACCCACGTCGTAGTATTTACTCGACTGGCGTAGTTGAGTCTGACTATTTTTTACCAGTAAGTCGGTAACATAGGTGAAAGATAAAATTGCAGTTGCGAGAATTGGAATTAAAGCTGATAGTAGAAATTGAGTTGTTACACGTCGAGCAACCTTGCTATTTAAAATATTAATATCAATAAAACATTTAATTTTATAGTGACTTAATTTATCTTTTAGATATTTTTTTGCTAAAATAATTTAATTTCATATTCATTACACCAGATTAAAATGTTGAAGCTAAACCAATAAAACCGCCGTTATTGGCTCGCCTTGACTAATTGGAACAGTTAGTGGTGCACGACTGTCACCATCTTTGCCTTTGCTGTATAAGTCGTAGTCTGAATTTAGTGGCACAAGATTGCGCGCTTTTCCTTTTACTGAGTTACCACCGGATTCGTCATCATCGTTGCCACTATTAGGGTTGTTGTTTTAGCCAGAAAAGCGACCTGGATCTTGCAGGTTTATTTTTGAATATTCATAAGGACGATCCCAGGGATCAATGAGCTTACTGTTGTTTATTTGTGATAGTGATGTCGGTGGCTCGTCATTTTCCAGCATAAAATCTGTTATTAGCAGTGACAGAGCTGAAATTTGTGTGATGGCGTTATCGACCCGTGCGGCCTCAATATAACCTTTGTACCATGAATTGCGACAGCAATAATGCCTATGATAATAAGCAATTCAATAAACGTCATGGCTCGTTGTGAGGTTAACCTTGGCAAACTAGTATCAGGTTTCAAATAGTTCATTCCATATCAATGCTTAATTAATTAGCGAGTTAATGCTGATGAACTACGGTATGCCAAAAATCCGGCTGAGCCATCGTGCGACTAATTTAAGTAGACTTTAATTTATGAATGGTGAGTTTCCCAGCCCGTGAAATGTCCAATGATGAACCGGTCTGTAGTTGAATTTGGGTAATACTGTTTATTGAAGTAGCTTGGGGCTTCAATTCAATGTGTGTTACAGTAGACTATTTTTTGTACAGAGACAAATTCGATAACGATAAAAACGATATAAATTAATAGCTTAGTGGGAATTCGATATCGAGCTGAATACTAACCGGAAAGCTTTGATTTGATGATTTTACTAACATTAGCCATATCAGCGCGACCCCTGAGCTTGGGTTTGAGTTGTGCCATGACTTTACCCATTTCTTTCATGCTGCTTGCACCGCTATCGGCGATAGCTTGTTCGATCATGCTGGATATTTCGCCTTCACTTAATTGCTCAGGCATGTAGATATTGATAATGCTGAGTTCAAAAACTTCAATTTCTTTGAGATCATCCCGACCAGCGGCTTCAAAGTGGCTGATGGAATCTTTACGCTGTTTGATCATTTTTTCAAGCACAGTAATGACATGGTTGTCATCAAGCTCAATGCGTTGATCAACTTCAATTTGTTTTATAGCAGCAGTAATCAGACGTAGAACAGCCAATTTTGGCTTATCTTTAGCACGCATGGCGTGCTTTACATCATCAGTAATTTGTAGTTTTAAGCTCACGATACTTTAAAATAATATTTGTTGGATAAAGTGTGAGGAACAATTCTAGTACATGCGCTTACGGTGGATTCGTTCGCGATTGACCTTTTTTTGATGACGTTTAACGGCAGCAGCCATTTTGCGTTTACGAACTGCTGTAGGTTTCTCATAAAATTCACGGCGACGTGATTCTGATAAAACACCGGCTTTTTCGCAAGCACGTTTGAAACGACGTAAAGCTACGTCAAAGGGTTCATTTTCTCTTACTCGTACATCAGGCATGTTGTGGTCAGTCCTCGACTGTTAAACGATTCAAATTATTGGAACGCGCAATTTTACTGCCCAGTATCGGTAATTGCAAAGGATCGTTATGTATTTATGCTAAATAATTCAAATAAAAGCCAAAAATATCCCTTTTGGTGTAGATGTGGCATCAATTTGGACAAATTATCGCCATTATGACGATAAATTTTTTCTAATGAGTGACTATATATCTTGCCATTTAATCGGTACAGTTGCGTCAAATAATCAATCTTAATGAAGACAAATTAATGATAGTTTTAGGATTAGAAACCTCGTGTGACGAAACTGGCGCAGCGCTTTATGATAGCGAGCACGGTCTATTGTCTCATGCGCTGCACAGTCAAATTGATATCCATGCTGAGTTTGGTGGCGTGGTTCCCGAGCTTGCCTCACGGGATCATATTCGTAAATGCATTCCAATGATCGACTCGGTGTTGCAACAAGCCAAACTAACCAAGCGTGACATTGATGCAATTGCTTATACCGGTGGTCCCGGTCTGCAAGGTGCGCTATTGGTTGGTGCGGCAGTGGCACGTAGTTTAGCGTTTGGGCTTAATATACCTGCACTGGCAGTCCACCACATGGAGGGGCATTTATTAGCGCCAATGCTGGAAGAGCCTGCACCTGAGTTTCCTTTTTTAGCATTATTGGTGTCAGGTGGTCATACGCAATTGGTGCATGTTGAAAGTATTGGCCGCTATACCTTGCTCGGAGAATCATTAGACGATGCGGTGGGTGAGGCTTTTGATAAAACGGCGAAATTATTGGGCTTGCCCTACCCCGGTGGGCCGGAATTAGCGCGTTTAGCCGAACAAGGTAAAATTGGACGATTTCAATTTCCGCGTCCCATGACCGACCGCCCTGGATTAGAATTTAGTTTTAGCGGCCTAAAAACGTTTGCGATGAACACGATTAATAAACAATGCAAAGTCCTCAGTGATGCTCAAGAAAAACAACAGTGTCGAGCCGATATAGCCCGCGCTTTTGAAGAGGCGGTTGTCGCCACAATGGTCATCAAATGTCGTCGGGCATTAGAACAAACTAATTTAGAGCGCTTGGTTGTTGCTGGCGGAGTGAGTGCTAACAAATGTTTGCGCCATAGTTTAAGCGAATTAATGCAATCACGTTCGGGCACGGTGTATTTTCCAAGGCCATTATTTTGTACTGATAATGGTGCGATGATAGCTTATGCCGGTTGCCTGCGTTTAGTGGCGGGGCAGCAGCAGGGTTTGAGTTTTTCTACTAAGGCGCGCTGGCCGATGACTGAACTGACATCAATTAGTTAAATTTGGAATAATTATTACATTAGAAAATTCTAATATACTAATTAGTTATTTTGTCTTTTCAGAGAATAAATAAAGCCAATAATGCAATTTTTTATTACATTTTTGCTGACTATCCATTACCCTTAAAAGCTTATGTAAAATCTATTTTTAATTAGTTTAATCATTAGTGTAAATAGTAAAAATTGGCTATATCCATCTTATATAAATCATGGAGTGATTTAAAACAGCCATAATAAAATCAATATTATAATAATTGGGGGAGTGAGTAACATGTCAGAAGCTAATCAATATCAAGCACCAAGTAGCAACGTAGAAACAGCACCAAGCACCGAATATGGCACAGTAAACTGGTTATCAGCCAGCGGACGCTTGGGTCGTATTCGATATATTGCTTATAGCTTTGGTCTTTCATTCGCAGCAATGATCGTCATCGGAATCGCCATGGCGTTATTCGGTGCGGGTTTATCCATGTTTGCTGGTGGTGGTGAAGCGGCTAATGCCGGTATGGGCATTGGGGCGATGGTGTTCATGTTAGTTATTGGAGTGCTTTATATAGGTGTCATAGTTGTTTCCATCATGCTGGTGATCCAACGAGTACATGACTTTAATGCAAGCGGTTGGTTATGCTTGTTGTATTTTGTACCCCTTGTAAACTTAGTTTTCTTTTTGCTATTAATATTTCTTCCTGGAACTGACGGCGAAAACCAATATGGTTTAAAAACACCTCCAAATGGTGCATCAACTATCATCGTTATCCTCATTGCACTTTTAATTCCAGTGATGGGAATATTAGCCGCAATATCAATACCGGCTTATCAAGGTTATGTTGAAGCCGCTAGACAAGCGCAAATGGAACAGTCGCATTAATAATACCAAGGAGTAAGTTATGTCAGAACAAAACCCATACCAGCCACCAACAACAGAAGTTGGTAACGGCGAAGCACTTAGTTCAACCGGGCCAGAGTTAGCGAGTCCGTGGATACGATTATTAGCAGCGATCATTGATATGTTAATTTTAATGATCTTTGTTTTACCATTGCAATTCATGATGGGCGTTTATGATGGTTTCCCCGAAAAAATGCAGCAGCCCGATCTTCAAACAACACTGCTCACGGCTGGCGTTGCAATTTTATTTTACATTGCTATTAATGCTTTTACCTTACACCGAAATGCACAAACTATTGGCAAACTAATTTGTAAAATAAAAATTGTTCGAGTTGATTTTTCTAAAGCAACTTTTTCTAGAATTATTTTTAGACGTTACCTGCCAATTACTTTTGTATCACAAGTTCCAATTGGGGGTGCAATTATTTCTTTGATTGATGTATTAATGATATTTCGTAAAACACGACAATGCTTACACGACAACATAGCAGAAACTGTTGTTATTAAGGCATAAATCGGTACTAAATGTTAGATACTCGACGCGCAATTGAAACACCGGAAGGTGTAGAAATTCAACTACGTGTAGCTGGCCCCTTTGTGAGGGGGGTTGCTGCATTTTTAGATATTATCGTGATGATGCTAGTGGTATCGGTGTTGGCTCAATTTTTACTGTTTTTTGGAAAAATTGGTAATGCACTGCTAACCATCGTCATATTTTTTTTTTATTGGTTTTATCCGGTTTTTAGTGAAATTTATATGGGCGGTGCCACTATTGGTAAAAAAGCACTTAATATAAAAGTCTTACACGATGATGGCACGGAAGTATCGTGGCAAGCATCAATCATTCGAAACATCCTGCGTTATGTCGACTTTCTGCCATTTGCTTATTGTTTTGGTTTTTTAAGCATCATTTTTAATGCTGATTTTAAACGACTTGGAGATTTCACCGCTGGCACACTGGTGGTTTATACCGACAAAGAAACTAAAAACGACGACATCCCCATTATCAGCCCGCTGATGCCACGCTGGCATTTAAAAACCGATGAGCAGTTAGCCATAATGGGTTTTACCGAACGTTTAAAAACATTATCACCGCAACGTCAAAATGAGCTCAGTGAAATATTAAGCGAACTAACCGGAAAACAGGGCGAAGCCGGTACCACCGAACTTGTTCAATACGCAAATTGGATTGTGGGTAGACGATGAAACAAGACGACTTTATAAAAAAATACCAAGAACAATGGCAGGAATTTTCAAATTGGTTAGAATTAAAAAGTCTAAGCGCACGACAACGAAAAAAATCAACGTTAAATGGCGTAGAAACTTTTGATGCAGTAACTAAATTAATGCCGCATCGCTACCGTCAAATCTGCCATCATCTATCTTTGTCGCAATCACGTAACTATAGTCCAAAGTTAGTTGCGCAGTTAAATCAATTGGTCTTACAAGGGCATCAATATTTATATAAATCCAATTATCGTAGCTCACAATTTTTAAGATTTTTATTCATAGACTTTCCGGTATTACTTCGCCAAGAGTCTAAACTATTTTGGATTTCATCATTTTTATTTTACGTGCCATTAATAGCCATTGTGTTTTTAATCAATAATAATCCCGAGCTAATTTATAGTATTTTATCGCCTGAGCAAGTCGGCAATATTGAGTACATGTATAACCCCAATGCCGAACACATTGGCCGAGGTCGTGAAGTCGATGGTGATTTTGAAATGTTCGGTTTTTATATTTTTAATAATATATCCATAAGCTTTCAAGTGTTTGCAACTGGAATATTATTTTGTATTGGTAGTTTATTCTTTTTAATATTTAATGGCCTCTATATTGGAGCAGTAGCAGGGCATCTTATTTATATTGACTACAATGTTACCTTTGTATCATTTGTTGCAGGACACAGTGCATTAGAACTCACCGCCATAGTAATATCTGGAGTCGCTGGAATGCGCTTAGGCATAGCACTTATTAAACCTGGCCGATATACGCGGGTCGTTGCATTAAAAAATGCTGGAACACTAAGCTTAAAACTAATGTATGGCGTATTCTTAATGTTATTAGCCGCAGCATTTGTTGAAGCCTTTTGGTCTTCAAAAAGCATGATTGAGCCACAAATAAAATACAGCGTTGGCGTCGTGATGTGGTTGTTACTAATAGCCTATTTCTTTTTTATGGGACGTGGTTACCAAGACTCATGAAAATTGAAGACATCACAACAGAAGTAAGGCCTCGCACAGCATGGGAATCCATCGACCTTGGTTTACGCATGCTTCAAACTTGGTCGAAGCCAATTATTCTATCATGGTTGATGATAGTGCTGCCAATATGCAGTGTTATTTATATATTATTATACCAACATCCGGTGTTGTCGATTTTTATCATGTGGTGGTTAAAACCTGTTTTTGATCGAATCCCATTATATATCATTAGCCACAGTGTGTTTGGCGATATTCCAACATTAAAAGAAATACGCAAAGCCTTACCCAGTATTATAAAACCACATTTGATTAAATTATTAACGTGGTATCGCTTGGATCCAGTTCGATCATTTAATTTACCTGTGTGGCAATTAGAAGGTTTAAAATCCAATGAACGTGCACAACGTGCCAGAGTATTACAAAAAAATGTTTATGGCACCGCCATGGCGCTAACATATTTTAGCTTATTGTTACAGTTTATTATCTGGGGTGCGTGTTATGCATTGCTGGCATTATTATTGCCAACCAATGTTTCCATAAATGAAATATCATTATCTACCTTTAATAATGAATCAATATTACCGGGCTTAGTATTAAATATTTTTGTTTTTATATCATTAAGCATAATCGAACCATTTTATGTTGCCGGTGGGTTTGCATTATATTTAAACCGACGAACCCACCTAGAAGCATGGGACATTGAATTAAAGTTTAGAAGCCTAGCAAAAAGAATGAGTTCGATACGACAACCAGCATCAAAAATTGTCAGTACGATTATTGTTATTATTGCTGTTACCAGTAGTCAGTTTGCCTTGGTGTCAGATGTTCAGGCAAAAACAGCCGATGTTCATTATTTAGAAATGCCAAATAAGCAGGCTAAAGAAATTGTGGCTAAAGTAGTTGAGTTGGACGAGTTTAAAAAAAAAATAAAGGTAGATTCTTGGAAACTAAAGAAAGAGTATAAAGATTTATTTAATTTTAAAGATGTCGACACAAAAAATAATGAAGCAGCTGGAATATTTATATTTGGAATATTACTCAGTGAATTATTGGGAAACATATTATATTTTATTTTAGCTGTCGGGGTGACGTTAATAGTAATATTTTTGGGATTTATGGTATTTAAGTTTTTGCCTCATCACTTGCTACCGTCATTTTTAAGAAAATCGAAAAAAAACAATATAAAAAATATTTTCGGTTTAGATTTAGATCCAGAAACCTTACCCGATGATATTGGCGCAACAGCCTGGGCGTTATGGCAAAGTGGAAAATTTACAGCAACCCTGAGTTTATTGTATCGTGGTTCATTATCAAAACTGGTTAATCGCGATGGTGTTAAATTACCTCATAGTGCCACTGAAGGTGACTGTATTAAAATTTTAAAACATAGCCACATAAAAGAAAATAAAGCCTTAATCGTCTATTTTGAATCACTAACATTAATGTGGCAAAGTGCGGCATACGCTCATCGTCTACCAGATCAATCCGACGTTAAAAACTTATGTGAAACTTGGGCTACGGTTTTCCATACTGAGCAACAACATAATGAATAATAAAATAAAAATAGCATTAAGTATTGGCTTGCTTGTTATTATAAGCGCTTTACTGGTGACATTTTTTACGCTATTTGAGCGAGTAGAATCAGAACGAGTTATTGGGCTACAAGGTGAAGCAAAATTTAACCCCTTAGTTATTGCTCAACGATTTTTAGAAAATAGCGGTATCGAATCTGAAAGCTTGGTGAGTATGCTCAAGCTAAAAAAAATGCCTGAGAAAAAAGATGTTTTGCTACTAGCAACACGTCGCTATGATATTGGCCCAGCGAAACGTGACGAAATTTTAAATTGGGTTTCATCAGGTGGACATTTAATTATTGTTGCGTGGCCAGCCGTAGATTCAAAAAGTGAGATACAAGATCCTATTCTGGAAGAATTAGGAATTAAAGTAAATTATGATGAGACCAGTTTGACTGACAAACTCGACAAAAATTGTGATACAGAACATGATCCCGAAAAAATCACACCAAAAACTAAAAGCACAAAAAAAGAACCAGACAATAGTGCTTGTGATTGGAATGAATATCAGCCAATCACAGTAACCATTCTGAGTGAGCGTGAAACCAGCCAAGTTGCGTTTAACTCTACTATTTGGTTAACAACTAAAAATGAAAAAAAAGCCAATTGGGTTGTTAATGGTGAAGGAGGAGCGCATTTACTCGAATATGTTAAAGGCAAAGGTTTAATAACCGTATTGAGTGACTATCAGTTTCTAACCAACTCCAGAATAAGCAAGTATGATCATGCGGCCTTCTTTTGGTATTTAGTTCATTTCAGTAATAAAAGTGGTAAAGTCTGGATTGTTTATAAAGGTGATATGCCGCCGTTATATGAGTGGCTAATAGAAAATCTCTGGGCACCTTTTTTAACACTATTTTTTATTATTTTCATTTGGATATGGTCGGCATTGCCGCGTTTTGGCGCACTCTATCCAAAGTTGTCACATAATCGACGAAATTTAATTGAACACATTCGAGCCAGTGGACAATTCCTATGGAAGAATAAATTTAGCGATGAGCTTATACATGAAACTCGAAATAGCTTACAAGAAAAAATAAGCAAACGACATACAAATTGGAATAAATTATCCGATGCAGAACTTTATAAACGCTTAGCAAAACAATCTAAAATAGATATAGAGCTTGTGGAGCAAGCATTCACAGTTCAAAGCACTACTAAAGAACATGAGTTTTTATTAATTATTAAAACATTAGAACGTTTAAGGAAATCAATATGAGTGATTCGACGGAAAATACTGCAGCACTTAGTCTTGCTAAGGCATCAGGACTTGTCCAAAGTTTACGTGCAGAAATAAGTAAGGCAGTTGTTGGTCAAGATCAGGTGATTGAACAAGTTTTAATAGCACTTTTTGCCGGTGGTCATGTTTTAATAGAAGGTGTGCCAGGTTTAGGTAAAACATTACTAGTGCGTGCCTTAGCACAAACCTTTAATGGTAATTTTTCACGGATACAGTTCACACCGGATTTAATGCCCAGTGATATCACCGGACATGCAATGTATGATATGAAATCAGAAAGTTTTCGCATCCGCCGTGGGCCAGTGTTTACCAATTTATTATTAGCCGATGAAATCAATCGAGCGCCAGCAAAAACTCAAGCGGCATTACTTGAGGTTATGCAAGAACAGCAAGTAACTATTGAAGGTAAGGCATTAGCATTTGATTTACCGTTTATGACTTTAGCAACACAAAACCCGTTGGAACAAGAAGGAACCTATCCACTGCCAGAAGCTCAATTGGATCGATTTCTTTTAAAAGTATTAATCGACTATCCGAGTGACAGTGACGAAAAAATACTAGTGCGTAATATCACGGCCGGTAAAATTGGTGATTCAATCAATGTTGAAGCGGTAGCCGCAATTGTAAACAGTCAGTCGATAATTAAGATTCAACAAATAGTTGCGCAATTACAGATTGATCAACGCGTATCCGATTATGCTGTTAATATTGTTAGGCAAACCCGAAATTGGCCGGGTATCATGGTTGGCGCAGGGCCTCGGGGTGGTATTTCATTAGTTCGAGCGGCACGTGCCGCGGCATTATTAAATGGTAACGACTTTGTAACTCCTGATGATATTAAAAACATCACAATAGCAGCACTTAGGCACAGAATTGTTCTATCACCAGAGATGGAAATTGAAGGTCAAAGTGCAGATGATATACTAACAGCTTTGCTCGAATCGGTTGATGCTCCGCGGCTGTAAATTAAATTAAACTAAATATAACATGTTACCAACTAAGAAAATAATTTATCTAGCTGCAGTCTGCTTAATGTTGTCATTACTGGCAAGTTATTTTGTTGATATGATGTGGTGGTGGAAAGTCACTATTGTTGTTTTAAGTGTCGTGCTGTTTATTGATTTTTTGAGTTTAAAGCAACGTAAAAAAATAACAGCCGAACGAGAAGTGATGAATAGCTTGTCATTGGGCAATTGGATCTCAGTAGCATTACGGTTTCATAATCCGGCGAGCCAAGATCGAAAAATTGATATTTACGATCACTATCCTGATAATGCCGAGTTTGAGAACCTGCCAATAACAATAACATTGCCAGCCAAAGGTTGGGGTGAAATAAACTATAGAATCCGGCCTTTAAAACGCGGTAATTTTAAATTTAATTTAACGCAAATACGTATCCATTCTTTAATGGGATTTTGGAAACGAAATCACTATATCGGTTCTGAGTCCAGTGTTCGAGTTTATCCCAATTTTGCAGCAGTGATGAAGTTTACTTTATTGGCAATGGATCAACGCCTATCTCAAATAGGAATAGTGAAAAAACGTCGTCGTGGTGAAGGTCAGGACTTTCATCAACTGCGTGAATACCGCGAAGGCGACTCACTGCGACAGGTTGATTGGAAAGCAACAGCTCGTTTGTCAAAATTAATATCACGGGACTATCAAGAAGAACGGGATCAACAAATAGTGTTCTTAGTAGATTGTGGCCGTAGAATGTTGTCTCAAGATGGTCAGTTGAGTCATTTTGATCATACCTTAAATGCAATATTACTATTATCCCATGTTGCTTTACGGCAAGGTGATGCTGTTGGATTAATGACTTTTAGTGGCGAAGAACGCTGGTTATCACCGCGCAAATCAATTTCGAACATCAATCAAATTTTAAATACAGTGTACGACTTACAACCAGCAAGCTACTCGCCTGATTATACCAGTGCTGCGAGTAAACTTATGGCGTATCAACGTCGTCGCGCATTAATCATTTTAATTACTAATCTGCGTGACGAAGATACTGAAGATTTGATGCCGGCAATTAAAATAATGCAAAAACGACATTTGGTGTTATTGGCGAGCTTAAAAGAAAAAGTAATTGATACTATGTTACAAGCATCAATAAGTGATTTTGATAGTGCGCTAGATCATGCTGCAGCACAACAATACGCGAAGCATCGTCGTCAAACACACCAGCGTTTAGATCATGAAGGCGTATTACACCTTGATGTCAATCCAGAAAAATTACCCATTACCATGGTTAATCATTATTTAGATATTAAATCTAGTGGTCGCCTTTAGCATAAGTATAGGCTTTGTTTATAGTTACAAATTATCTTGCTAAGTTTTTGATTCTATTGAAACCTCTTTTCCAAACCAAAATATCACTCAAAATTCAAGCCAAATAGACAAAAAATTGTGACGATAAACCTTGGACTTTATCGGGAATTTGTTTATCATTTCACTGTATTTATTTAATCGTTTTACATAATTTAAGGATGTGTCACGTTGGTGTTTCATATTTAGTGCCAGACCAAAAAGGAATTTCTATCTTGTTCGGAATCTTTAGTACACTTAAAAAAATAACAAAAACAAATCTTATTAGCTTAACGTTAATAGCGACTACGTTTTTTTTGATATCTTGTAGCACAGCTTCGCGTAACTCAAGTGATTATCAATCTGTTGTCATCGAACATCGTACTAAAAAAGAAATTGTTAAGGATCTTGCAGTTATTGTTGGAAATTATGGCTACAAACTATTTTCTGAAACTGCTAGCGAGGTAGTTTTTGAAACTCAGCCCGATAAAAATAACGAGATTGCTTATGCTAAGTATGACAAAAATTATAGAAATAATTACTATTCAGGTTATCGAAACAGAAATATAAAATTACCCCGTTATCAAATTGTGTTTGATTTTACCACGGTAGATAATGGTTTTTTAATAGAATCAAAAATTGCATTTATTTCTTGGCAGCATTTATATGATCAAAATAAAAATAAAAAAGAAGGTGTTGAAGTTCAAAAAATATTAAATGAACTAAAATATAATAGTCGGGTAGATTCGAGCAAGATTAATTATCGAAAATATAGAACAATTCATCAATTTTTGAAATATACGATAAGAACACATAAAATTAAAAGTTACCGTAGAAAAAATTATGTACGTAAAGTAATTTTGTCTGCGATTGACTATAATCGTCAAGTAAAAGCCTTGTTATTTGTTCGTGAAGAATTAAAAAATTATTGTAATTTTAGTGGTGGTACTTTTACAGACAAAAATGATAATCGGTTTTATTCTTCCAATGGAGTTAAAATTCCAAATAGTTTTTATAATAGTTTTAATCGAGCAAATGAATTGCGCGCGTTTGGAATTAAAGCCTGTGTTTCAGTACATGGTGTGTTGTGGCGTTTAGTGATAAAACCGCGCATGATTAAACCCGCAAAAAAACCTGACAGTGATGCGGTAAACGTAGCTGTAAGTAAGAATCCACAGTTGTACTTATACATTCAAATGTTAGCAAATAAGTTGCCCTCCTTCATGCGTGAGAAGGGCTAAGGTTTATTTAAGAGGCTATTTGGCTATTCAAATATTCGGCCAAATCTTCTGAGTCGCCGATATGTTCACCATCAATAAAAATTTGAGGCACGCTGTCAGATTTAGTGATAGCTTGTAATGATGTTTCAGAAATATCCTTATTAAGCTCAATTGTCTCATAGTGTAATTGCTTGGAATCTAATAATGCTTTGGCTTTAGCGCAATAACCACATCCGGCACGTGTAAATAGGCTAATGTTTTTAGGTGGTACTGCCAGTGGATTAATATAATCAAGCATGGTATCCGCATCCGAGACTTCAAACGGGTCACCCTCGACATCGGCTTCAATAAACATTTTGTCGATTACACCATTTTTGACTAACATCGAATACCGCCACGAACGTTTTCCAAAACCTAAACCATCCTTATCCACTAGCATTGACATTTCCTGTGTAAATTCAGCATTGCCATCAGGAATAAAGCGAATATTATTGGCATTTTGATCTTGTTTCCAGGCATTCATAACAAAAGTATCGTTAACAGAGACACAGACAATTTCATCTACGCCATTATCATAAAAACTAGGCGCTAATTTGTTGTATTGTGGCACATGATTAGCAGAACACGTTGGAGTAAAAGCTCCAGGTAATGAAAAAACCACAACAGTTTTGTTGTTGAATATCTCACTGCTGGGTAAATCTTGCCATTCATCATTAACTTGTTGATGAAAGATAACATTGGGTACAGTTTTGCCTGTTTGGTCTTGAAACATGGTGTAGCTCCTAAATTATTAAATGATGGGATAATAATAGCGAAACATTAGCAATAAATAAAATTGATTAAATTAATCTTTATGATATATTTAATCAATGATAGGTGGCGACTAAAATATGAAATTATTACCAACAGTTAAACAATTACGTTATTTAATTGCATTAGATAAAGACATGCATTTTGGCCGCGCAGCTAAAGCGAGTTTTGTAACGCAATCTGCCTTTAGTCTTGCAATTAAAGAGCTAGAATCTATTTTAGATTGCCACTTGGTTGATCGAACCAATAAGAGTGTTGTGTTTACTGCACTTGGCAAGGAGTTAGTGTCACAGGCGAGACTATGTGTACGCGATATTGAATATTTAGTGGAGCTAGCTAGTGAACATAAAGAAGCCTTGTCTGGAAATTTAACACTGGGAATCATCCCGACAATCGCACCATTTTTATTACCAAAAATACTATCAAAGCTACGCGCTCAACTGCCAAATTTGAAGTTGTATTTACGAGAGGGCTTAACAGCTAACTTGTATGAAAAACTCATGCAAGGTGAGCTAGATGTAATTTTGTTAGCACTTCCTTATGACTTAAAAAATACCGAATACCAAATATTATTCAAAGACCGTTTTAAACTGGCGTGTCGTAAAAACAGTGAACTAGTTGATCCAGAAAATTACCGCTTAAACAGATTAAACAGTGATAGTGTTATATTATTAGATGAAGGACATTGTTTGCGAGATCATGCATTATCAGCTTGCCGTTTATATCAACAAGAAAAGATTCATCGATTTAGTGCTAGTAGTTTATTAACTTTAATTCAAATGGTAGATAGTGATTTGGGAATTACCTATTTACCTGAAATGGCGGAACACTCGGGGTTATTAACTGCAACTAAAGTAAAAATGTATCCCTTAAAAGAAAACAGTTATCGTGAAATAGCCTTATTATGGCGTAAGGGTACATCGCGCTCGAATGAGTTTAAAATATTAGCAGAAATGATAAAAAATTATTTCAGTAAATATATTAGCGCGGTTTAACGCGAAGGTCTTTTAATTCAAAAGGATCAATATGAATGTCATTTAATGAGGCACCGGCTAAATAGGATTTTGTCTTTATTTTTTTAACCATAGCCGGATGACCGCATAAATAAACTTTCCAGTTTTTTAGTGAGCTATGATTTTCTAATGCAAATTCATCGGCACGTTCATTTATACAGTCTGGAATTTTTTTTTCATTGTTTAATAATGGGTTGGACGATGATATACACGGGTAGTAGTAAATATTGGAATGTTTATTTTTTAGTTGGATCATCTCTTTAATCAAATAGAGTCCGTCACAATAGCGACTACCATGGTAAACATGAATTTCACCAAGATGTTTTTTTTCAATAGCATCTCGAACAATCCCAAGCAATGGTGCTAGACCCGTTCCAGTACCAATTAATAATATATTTTGTTGAGACGATTTAACATCATAATAGCTTTCACCACTGGCACCTTGGAGTTCAATACTGTCACCGGGGTTTAATTTATGGCATAACCAATTACTCATTTTTCCATTTTGGAAATGTTTAATGTGTAATTCAATTCTATTCGATGTTGGAATGCTTGCGATGGAATAACTACGAGTTACTAAATCTGTATTCCGGATATTAATAAATTGTCCTGGGTGAAACTGTAATTTTTCAGGTTTTTCAAAAATAAACTGACATACTTTTTGTGATAACCAGTGTTTTTCTAAAACAATGGCGTCATGAAAAATTTCATGTTCTTTGCTTTCGACTATAGTAAAATCATCTTCAGGAAAACAAACACAGGGCAAAAAATAATTTTGTTGAATTAATGTTTTAGTTAAACCTGTTTGGGCTTTTGGGGGGATGTTAGCTGTTGAGGTTTTTAATAAACAACTTTGGCATACACCAATTTTACACGAGAATGAGGCGTTGATTTTGTGACGCAACAAAGTATCTAAGACTGTCTCATCCTCAAGACAGTCGTAGTTGTTATTTTTATAGGATATTTTTCGCAATTACTGAAAAGTATTTTAAAGGCCAAGAACGTCGTCGTGGGTGCTGCTGGCAATAGTCATTACTTCTTGGATTAATTTTTTGGGGACTTCAAGTTCTTCTAGTGTTGCTTGTAAATGTCCTGCAACCGCATTGAAGTGAGATTCATTTAAACCTTTTGCAACTAAGGGAGCATGGGCTTCGCGCATGTCTTTTCCTGTATAGCTATTTGGACCACCAAAGGCCATGGTTAAAAATGACATTTGTTTTGAGCGTTGCGCATCCATGTCGGTATTATCAAAGAACTGCTCGATTGATTTGTCTTCAAGAACTCTACGGTAAAAAATATCAACGGCTGTTTCAACTGCTGCAGTGCCGCCAATTCTGTTGAATAATGTTTCTTTCGCTGTTTCTGACATAGTAATTCCTTATTGTGAGTAATATAAGTGCTTGCATTTACATAGTTAGTAATGCGTTATTATATAGCTATTTGAGAATTTAATAGCATAATTAGTTAACTTTTAGACGTGTAATTTTAATACTTTCCTTTCTTGCTTTAATATGTCATAAAGATTTTGACGTCTTTGTAGCGGTACGTCTTCGAGTGCCATAATCGAGTCAGTATATTTTCGGGTAGCGTGTTCATAAAAATAAAACTGTTCTTTTGCTTCATTTAAGTTAAAACCAAATGAAGTACCTACTGCTATTAAATTATCAACTACGCCACCGATTTCATTGTCAAAATTAATGGGAATTGCGGAACGGGTATTATGTTGCACCCAAGCACGCATCGGTGCTGGATCGTATACTGGTGCTAGTTCAACATTATTAGGACCACCTAAAAAGGAGAGATTTTCAAGATGCATATCGCCATTGCCGGTAAAAAATGCTAGAACAAAACGTTTATAAATTTGTTGGCGTATCGAGTTGGTATCCATATTAACAACACTTGCTAACTTGGTTATGCGATCGCCTATTTCCTGCATATCCGTATCGGCCGTTTCCTGAAAGTTTTTATCACCCGAAGCAAAGACCGAGAAGAAACTTTCCATTGGAATTGGTGTGCCATCGGGGTTTCGATCAAAACGTTCAACTGCAAGTAAATTCATACCATCGAGCGTGGTTCGCCAATAGCGTGGCACATCAAAATTAAGTTTTTTATGCCATTGGAGGCAGCAAGCCTCTAATGCCGATACACCTCGGTATTCTCGGGGCTCGATTTTTAATAATACATCAACGTATTTTTGTTGATCCACTTGCTTGGTTCCGGGTACTGCAAAGCTGCCGTTCCATTCTGGCTTATCAGGAATGGCCACTAATAATTTCGGGATCATACCACCAACCGATGGTGTTGGACCTAGTAACTCAACGATATCTTCGCTTTCTAATTCATATACTTGGGAATCTTTGGCCGAGATCTCTTGGATATCTTGTTTCACACTTTGCCAAAAATTGGAACGTTTGCCGATGATTTCGACATGCTCAGTTTTGGATTCGTACCACTTCTCTGCAATTCGATCATCACGAAAGATATCGATATGGCCAATGCCATTATGTCCGGCTAATAATAAAAGTTCCCAATCGGTATCAAATCCAGCGGCTATGTCATATTCATTATTATCTAACACGCGGGTGTATATACGTCGCTGGATATTATTACGACCATTACCCGGAATAAGTGATATTAAGCGTGGGTGCATTGGTAATAAATCTTTGGCGTAAAATACTACCGGATCACTTGCGAATAATTGTGGACTGGATAACAGCGATAATCCGTTTGGATTATTTTGGGCTAAAAATTCTTCATGGTAACTAAACCGTGTTTGCTCATGGGTGACGATGAGGTCGCCCATTTTCAGTGGTGAGCCGGTTACATTGGTCCAGATAACGGCATGTTTATCGGCCATCAGAAAAACTCCCCCTTACGTATTGCGGCTTGGGTATCGTCATTGGGCTCTAGGCTTAGCCGTAGTCCGACAATTCGTGCCATGGCATCGATGACGCTGTAATCGCCACTGCCACGATTTTTCATACGTGATAGTGTTTCGGGAGTGATACCGGAACGGGTTGCTAATTCTTTTGCCGTAATTCGGGGGTGTTGTTGTTTGCCTGCCGCAATTATTTGGTTAATAACGGCAATAAAGGCTTCTTTTTGGACTGGTGACTGTTTCATAGTTGACGCATACATCAAGAATATTAAAAAAAATGCTAAATATAGACATTTATTGACTAAAGTGATAATTAATTAAATACTGTATAACAAAAATAGCACTTATTGACAAATTAGTCAAAAACTAAATGTTTAAAATCGCTAGTTGTGTGTATTTGGGAGGTTGACTGCTGGATTAGCCAATTCGACCTTCGTCACCGCTGATCAAATTGCGTATATTACTGCGGTGTCGCCAAAATAATATTAGCGTCATTATCGAACTAGCTATCAGGATGGCAGGGTTGTTTATCAATAACCAAACATATACTGGAGCCAAGGACATTGAGATTAGTGCTGATAGTGATGAAACCCTAAGAAGTTTGGCAATAACCAACCATGTTAAGGCTGTTGCCAAGCCCACCCACGGCGAGAAACCAAAACAAACACCGAGCATGGTGGCGACACCTTTACCGCCTTTAAAACCAAAGAAAATAGGGTATAAATGTCCAAGAAAAGCGGCTACCGCAGTTAAGGCAATGACATGATTATCTAATGCCATTAACACTGCAATTTGAACCGGAATATAGCCTTTTAAACTGTCCCCAATTAAGGTAATTGCGGCTGCTTTTTTGCCACCAAGACGTAAAACATTTGTTGCTCCAGGATTCTTAGAGCCTCCAGATCGAGGATCGGGTAAAGACATTAATTTGCAGGTAATAATGGCAGAAGAAATAGAGCCAATTAAATAGGCAGCAAGAATGTAAACGATGTCGATTGTTGTTAGGTTCATGATAATATTACTAAATTATTTATTTGGGCTGGTGTTGTGCTTTGCATCTTATACTGGTAACCCGTTAGAACACAGGATATAGTGTCGCCGTAAAAATAGAAAGAGATTAACACCGGAAAATGTAAGTTATGGATATTATTTATTTAACCGAGTTAGACGTTGAAACTATTATTGGCATCTATGATTGGGAAAGAACCACCAAGCAAACGATTAGTCTTGATATTGAAATGGCAACTGATATTGCAAAAGCCGCCAACTCAGATGCTATTGAAGATACATTAAATTATAAAGCGGTTGCCAAACGTTTAATAGAATACGTTGCCAGCACCGAGTTTCAATTAATTGAAACATTATCTGAGAAAATTTGTGATATTATAATGAATGAATTTTCAGTGCCGTGGGTAAAATTGCGTGTCAGTAAACCTGGGGCGATACGCGGTTCAAAAAATGTTGGTGTTATGATTGAACGCGGAACGAAAATTTAACTTTGGGCTTTTATGGCAATTATCTACATTAGTGTCGGCAGTAATATAAATGCTGAATACCACGTTTGTGCGGGTATAAAAGCCCTGCGCGAACTGTATGGTGATATAACTACTTCAATTGTATATGAAAGTGATGCAGTAGGATTTGAGGGGGATAATTTTTATAACCTTGTGGTGAAAGTGACTGTTGATGACGATGTTGAAACTGTTGTTATCAATTTACGGATTATTGAAGATAATTTTAATCGCGATAGAAGTGGGCCTAAGTTTTCGTCAAGAACCTTGGATCTTGATTTATTATTGTATGATGATTTAATTTTAAATAAGCCGCATTTAGAATTGCCTCGAGGCGAGATAACTAAAAATGCATTTGTATTATTACCGCTTTCAGAATTAGCAGCAGAATTACTTCATCCAATAGAAAAAAAATCTATTGGGCAGTTGTGGCGAGAGTACGATAAAGCTAGCCAAAAATTATGGCCAATAGAAATTTCTTGTTAAATAATTTTATTTTGGTATAAAAATTTAGGTAAGTGATCGGCCACCATCGACACTGATGATTTGTCCGGTTATATAAGGCGATTGTGAAATTAAAAATAAAATGGTGCTGGCAATATCATTAGGACTGCCTTCGCGTTTTAATGTTGTGCGAGATAATATGCGTTGTTTGGTTAATTCATCCAAGTCATTTTCTGGCCACATAATAGCTCCCGGTGCGACGGCGTTTACTCTAATCTCGGGTCCAAGTTCTCTTGCTAATGATTTGGTCATCATCACCAAGCCAGATTTAGCCATACAGTAAACGGGGTGTTCCTTTAGCGGTCGATTAGCATGGATATCAACGATATTAACTATGCAGCCTTTATGTTTTCGTAATATTGGGCTTGCCGCTTGCGCTAAAAAAAAGGGTGCTTTCAAATTGCTCGACATCAAGTCATCCCATTGATCGTCAGTCACAGTCCCCATTGGCGTGGGGTAAAAACTCGAAGCATTGTTAATGAGCACATCAAGTCGGCCAAAAGTTTCAACACATTGCTTGATGAGTGGTGTTATGCCCTTGGGTTTGCTTAAATCGGCTTGCACTATAATAACCGAGTCTTTTCGGATTTCATTTAATTCAATTTGAAGTGCTTGTGCCGCGGTGCGAGCTTTACGGTAATGAATGACAATATTCATGCCTCTGGCATGCAATACTCGTGCGGTTTCAGCACCAATTCGGCGCGCAGCTCCGGTAATTAATACGACTTTTGCTTGAGAGTTATTTTTATCCGACATAGCAGTTTATATCATTTTGAGCTGTAACAAGGTTGGTATTACGATACCATACCAGTAAGAATTAGCCAGCAAATAAAAGCTGTAAACTTGATGAAATTGACAGCATAAGCCAGCAATAGCAATAATTAATAAATATAATATTTTAATATGAAACTACCGCAACCAAACAATATAGCACTACAACACAGCCAAAAAGTTGAAGCTCACATCGCAGATAAAATTCATCAATCTGGTGGGACGATAACCTTTTCAGATTATATGGAACAGGTATTATATGCACCGGGTTTAGGTTATTACAGCGCAGGGTGTACTAAGTTTGGTGAGCATGGCGATTTTATTACTGCTCCGGAAATATCGCCATTATTTTCGCGGTGTATTGCGCATGCCATTGTTCCAATAATCGGTAGCTTGAGGGCGAGTTCGATACTTGAGGTTGGTGCGGGTAGTGGTAAAATGGCTGCCGATATTATCTTGGAGTTGTACAACAGCGAACAGCAATTAGATCATTATTATATTTTGGAGCGCAGTGCTGAACTTCGCGAAAGACAACAACAAACCATTCAGGCATTGCCAGTAGAACTAGCTGACAAAGTAACATGGTTAAATACTCTGCCAACAGTGTTTAATGGTGTTGTTCTGGCTAATGAGTTGCTCGATGCCATGCCCGTGACACGCTTTCAAAAAAACAATCAGGCGGTTACTGAAATGTTTGTCGGCTATAAAAGTGGCCAGTTTAGTTGGCAAAATGGCACTACTTCAAATACAAGATTAAATTCCAGAATAGCCGCAATTGAAAGTACTTTAGGGCATGTCTTGGTTGAGGGTTATACTAGTGAAGTTAACTTTGCTGCTCAAGATTGGTTATCCAGTATTAACGATATCCTTGAAACGGGATATATATTACTAATTGATTACGGCTATCCTGAGAAAGAGTATTATCATGAACAACGCGAGCAAGGCACTTTGAGCTGCTTTTATCAGCATGGCCGGCACGATAATCCTTTTTTGAATCCGGGCTTGCAAGATATTACTGCGCATATTGATTTTTCGAGTTTGGCTCAAACAGTAATATCAGAAGATAATAACAGCGTAACAACCTCAGCTAGACTACAATTAAATGCTTATACCACACAGTCTAATTTTTTAATGGCGAGTGGCTTAATGCAGCTTGTACAAGAGAATTCTCAAGATGATGTCAAACAGCAATTAGTTATCAGCCAGCAAGTAAAAAAATTGACCATGCCCTATGATATGGGGGAAGTTGTTAAAGTGATAGGTTTTGAAAAAGGTTTAGCTACCGATTCTGGTTTTGAGTTACCCTGCTTCGCAATGCGTGATTTACGATATCAATTATAAAAAAAGGCAATACAATTAATGATCGATTTAGTACAAATTATAATTTTGGGTTTGGTTCAAGGCTTAACAGAGTTTTTACCCATATCAAGTTCGGCGCATTTAATATTAGTGCCCGTTATTCTTGGTTGGAAAGATCAGGGTTTAGCATTTGATGTGGCGGTACATATTGGTAGTTTAATTGCTGTGGTGGTTTATTTCCGAAAAGATATTATGACCATGGCTGCCGATTGGCTTGCATCATTGAAGAATCGTAGTCATGTTGGCGAGAGTAAACTTGCTTGGGCTGTTATTGTTGGCACCATTCCGGCAGTGATAGCAGGTTTATTAGTGCATGACTTTATCGACACTCAATTACGTTCTGGATTAGTTATTGCTTATGCGACTATTGGGTTTGGTATTTTATTATTTGTTGCTGATTGCTATGCGAGTCGCAAAGGTCATCAAACACACGATGAAAAAAATATAAGCTGGAAAGATGTTTTAGTGATTAGTTTATTTCAAGTATTAGCGTTAATACCGGGAACCTCACGTTCTGGCATCACAATGACGGCTGGATTATTTGTTGGACTAACACGAACGGCCGCTGCCAGATTTTCATTTTTATTGGCAATTCCTTTAATTTTAGCCGCAGGTGGTTATAAAACTAAAACGCTAATAGAAAGCACCGGCGTGGTTGATTGGAATGCAATTTTAATTGGTGTCGCTGTATCGGCTTTAAGTGCATTCTTTTGCATTCATTTTTTCTTAAAATTATTAGAACGATTTGGAATGTTACCCTATGTAATTTATCGATTATTATTGGGCGTAGTGTTATTAATATTCTTCACTTAGAATAAGTTTTTAGTATGCCTGATTCGTCTTTGAATTCAGTTTATGAGTTACAGCACCGAGCAGTATGGTTACGTCTTGCGTGGCTTTGCTTAATTGTTATTGTAACGTTAAGTTTAATTTCAATTCCTAAAATTGCTGACTTATCAATTAAAAATATTGATAAAATTGAGCATACCATTAGTTATTTTGTTTTGATGTTTTTGTTTGCTCAGTGCTATCCGAGTACGATTACGCGGGGTAGTTATGCACTATTTTTTATTTTATTAGGCGTGTCTTTAGAATTTCTTCAAGGTTTTACCGCAACGCGACAATTTGAGTATGCGGATATGATAGCAAATAGCGCGGGCGTAATATTAGGTTTTATGTTGGGTGATAGTTTTTTGAAAAAGATTGTAATATATTTGGATAGTAAATTTTAAAAGCTAAAAGCAATTTATTACGCACTTTCTTTTAAATTATCACCATTGTTAGGCAAGTCTAAATCCAATTCGGCAAAAGGATCATTTTTTAATAATTCTCTCCATGCAACAACATTGGCTGGCCCTTTTAAACGAATAAATGAATTTCGAATAATGCATCCAAGAATTGAACTACCATTGACGGCTCGTTGGATAATACTATTGGATTCACTTACCACCCATTTAACGCGATCTTCACGTAATAAAGTGAAAGCATCAATGGCATTTGGTACGGAATATTTCATTAAGGAGTTGGTCAGTATAACAGCATCTTCAACTGCCATTGCAACGCCTTGTTGTAGTGATGGTGGGCAACCGTGTAATGCATCACCAATAAATACTGTTCGTCCTTGGCTAAAGTGTAGTTCTGAAATTGTGCTAAGTCGGCTAGAATAAATAATAGTATCGTCTGAAATTTTGGCTAACAGTGACTTTGCTTTTTTGCAGTAGTTTGAAAAAATTTCAGGTAAAACATCGTGAGGCATTAAGTCAGTATATTTCCTTTCAGGATCATTAATATGAGCATAAACATAAACCTGTGTTGGACTGATAGGATAAAACATTAATATCGTATCATTGCCGAGATAATAGGTTGGCTGTAGCTTTGAGGTATCGGCATTAATATTAAAGCGCCATGTGGTAATACCCAAATCTTCATCACCGGTTGATTCAAAAATATTATTTCGTAGTGTTGAAGTAATGCCATCGGCACCAACCACTAAATCATAATATTTACTTCGACTATTGTTATTTAATAAAACTTTAACTCTATCATCAACTTGTTCAAACTGATCAATTGAACTGTTAAATGAAATTTTTGACTGCAGGCCATTACGTAGAATTTTTATTAATTCTTGTCTAGGTAGTGCAACAAAAGGAGCTTTATTAAACGGTTTTTTCTTTAATGACGATGAACTTAATGATTTACCATTATGGCGCACATATTCAATTGAACTAACTTGGTGTGCGGCCTCTAATATTTCTTGTTCGAGTCCTAAATATTTAAAAGCCAGCATGGCATTGGCAGGCAAGCAAATGCCTGCACCGGTATCTGAGGCATTATCGGATTTCTCAATGATGCTAACTTTTAAGCCCTGTAGCTCACAAGTTCGTGCAAAGCTTAATCCTGCGATTCCGGCACCAACTATTAATATTTTAATATTGTCCATTCTAAACCTTGTCCATTATAATTTAGTGTAACTGTAAAATGTTAGAGATTTGTTAAATTGTATTCTTGTTAAGTAAGTATACAAGAGTATACCAAAATCCTTTTAGATAACTATAGACTAAAAATTTTTAATGCATGTTTTTATTGCTGAAAGCCTTTTTGCATAAATCAGTGCGCCTATTTCCTTACCGGGTATGTCTAAGGCTGTGATAGCTTGAATGTCTATTTCAGAAGCTACTTTAAAAACTAGACGTAACTGCATGCTTTGAGACGGAATTGTATCTTCATATCCAGTGCGGCCGCGAGAGTCGGCTTCACATGCCAAAATAAATAACTCAAAATTATCTGCTTGTCTAAATGAATTTAATGCCGTTAAAGTTTCTAAAATGGTATTTGCGTCAAGTTTTGCGATATGGTGATAATGCAGGTGGTATTGAGTAACTTTTAATGCTAAATCGCGAAAATTATTTGGAACCTTATAACGTGCGCATAATGCTTTTACTAATGGTAGGCCACGAGTCTCGTGGTCTGGATGTTTTGGCCATTGATCTTTTGGGGTTGTGGCTTTACCCAAATCGTGAACTAGTGCCGCAAATCGAACTTTAGCATCTTGTGATAAGCGACAAGCTTGTTGCAATACCATCATAGTATGAATTCCGGTATCAATCTCGGGATGATAGTGTTCATTCTGCGGTATGCCGTATAAATTTTCTATTTCAGGAAATAACCGTTCTAATGCGCTACATTGACGTAACACGGCAAAAAATACTTGGGGTTGAGATTCATTCAAAGAAGAATGTAATTCTTGCCATACGCGTTCTTCTACTAAATGATCAACTTCACCCGAGGTAACCATGTCGGTCATTAATTGCATAGTTTCCGGTGCTATTGTAAAGCCAAGAGTTGAAAAACGTGCGGCAAAGCGTGCTATGCGCAGTATCCGCACAGGATCTTCAGCAAAGGACGGAGAGACATGCCGTAGTATACGATTGTGAATATCTTCCGCGCCATTGTGAGGGTCAATTAATTCACCAGTAGCCGATTCTGCAATAGCATTAATTGTTAAATCACGGCGTAATAAGTCTTCTTCGAGAGTTACCGTTGGATCTGAAATAAATTCAAAACCAGTATAACCCGGGCCAATTTTTTTCTCGGTTCGAGCTAAGGCATATTCTTCTTTAGACTCAGGATGTAAAAACACAGGAAAATTTTTCCCTATCTGCATGTAACCCAGTTGTAGCATGTCAGAAATAGAGGCACCAACAACTACCCAATCTTGATCTTTAATCGGTAAACCAAGTAGTTTATCTCTAATACTGCCTCCAACACGGTAGCTAATCATTTTAGTCTCTTATTTTTTATCTCATGACATTATATACTATAATAATGTTTTCAAATACCGCTTTTACGGAAGCAGGTACGACATAAGTTACAAAATTAAATATTATGGATATAATTTTAATATATATTATTATTGGTGCTATTGCCGGAGTTATTGCGGGTATGCTCGGTGTTGGTGGTGGCTTGGTTATAGTACCCGTACTAACAATTATTTTTGTGCAAAATGGTTTTGATAATAATATTATTGTACATCTTGCCATCGGAACGTCCTTAGCAACAATTGTTTTTACCTCACTGTCATCAACTCGAGCGCATCATGCGCATGGTGCAATTCAATGGCCAGTGGTAAAACAATTATTACCCGGTATTATTGTTGGTGCCATTAGTGGTGCGCTGCTAGCAAATTATTTTGCAACAGATATTTTAAAAACAATTTTTGTGATATTTGAATTGTCTGTTGCTATTCAGATGGCTTTTCAACTGAGTCCGTCAGCACATCAACGTTTGCCATCAGCAAGTAGATTACTTGGGGTTGGTACTGTTATTGGTGGGATATCGTCAGTCATTGGAATTGGTGGTGGTACATTAACCGTTCCGTTTTTACTGTGGTGTCGTGTTTCGATGCGTTATGCCATTGCGACTTCAAGTGCTTGTGGTATTCCAATCGCTATCGCAGGAAGTCTAGGTTTCTTGTTTGTTGGTTTAAATAATACAAACTTACCTGAATATGCCACGGGTTATATCTATTGGCCAGCATTTTTCGGAATTGTAATAGCCAGTATGGCAACCGCACCATTTGGTGCAAAACTTGCTCATAATTTACCCGTGAAGGTATTGCGAAAAATATTCTCATTATTTTTATTATTTTTAGCGATTAAAATGTTTTTACAATAGTCTGAACATTATATTGATCCAGATCAGTTAACAGTCTGATCTCGGTATCCATAATTTTTATGTGTTGTAGACTTAAATTATGGACAATTTAGCACATAAAAATTTAAACTATTGTTTAAAAGAATTTTTTTCAATTCCTCGTCAAGTCATACTACACAATATTGATTTAGAGCACTGTCCGCATTGTGGCCGGTTTGATATTAATGATACATCGTGTACCGCATGTATAAAAAAGCATGATTGTTTTTGGTTATATAAAAATGATCATATTTTATCCAATGGTTCTAAACCATTGGTAACACAAAAAGCAGCTTTGGATTTTGCAATTGGTTTTGTTTCAGAAAAAATTGACGAATGGCAGCATAATGAAAACAGTTGCCCATGTTATGTTTGTGAATGGCTACAGCACGCGAAAGACATTTCCGATGACTTGAATGAAACAATTGAAGTTTTATATTGAGCGTTCTAATGAATGCGGTATATGAAAACATTGCTTATCAAGCACATGGAAACTTGTATTTAAACATTACAAATCGTTGTAACTTAAAGTGCCAATTTTGCCCTAAATTTAATCGTCAATGGCTTATTGATGGGCATTCATTAATATTACGTCATGAACCTAGTGTTGAAGATATTATTTCAGCAATAGGTGATCCAAGCCAATATCAACAAGTTGTATTTTGTGGTTTAGGCGAACCGACCTTACGTTTAGAAACCTTATTGCAAGTTTCGGATTATTTAAAAAAGAACGATTGTTTTGTTCGGCTTAATACCAATGGTTTGGCGAATAGAGAATTTAAAGATGACATTACTGCTATGTTACGCGATAAAATAGATGCCATCTCCATATCACTTAATGCACAAGATGAAGTTGTTTACGATTATCATTGCCGGCCAAAAGAGTTGGGTGCTTATTATGAACTGTTAGATTTTATTACTTGTGCTAAAGATAATTTCTCTGATATCACCTTATCAGCGATAGATGGCTTACCTGGGGTTGATATAATAGCATGTGAAAACATTGCAAAAGATTATGACGTAAAGTTTAAACGTAGAATTTATAATGTTGTAGGGTAAAAATACTTAATTAAATTTTTTAAATGGCATAACATTATCGTTTAGCATTGGAAAGACATCGTATATTAGTTTTGGTTTATCGATATAATAACCTTGCGCATAATCAATTCCAAAATTTTGTAATAGTTGTAGATGTCTTTCATGTTCGACAAACTCGGCCACAGTTTGTTTTCCTAACGAATGAGCAATATCGTTCATGGCTTTTAACATTGCTTGATCAACTGCGCTGTTTGTCATATTTTGTACAAAACTACCGTCAATTTTAACAATGTCTACCGGTAACTCACGGAGGTAGGCAAATGAAGACATACCGCTACCAAAATCATCGAGCGATGTTTTACAGCCAAGTTTCTGTAAGCTAGACAATAACTCAACTGCGGTGGCCATATCGGCGATTGCTGATGTTTCAGTTACTTCAAATGTTAGGGCTTGGGCACTTAAATTATAAGTTTTTAACAAATGGGGAATTAATTTTGGTATCTCGGGTATCGTCAATGATTGAGCCGAAAGATTTACTGAGAAACGAACATTCGGAAAGCTCTTGCGAATTTTAGCCAAATATTTAATCGCATTATTGATAACCCAAGTATCAATTTCTACTGCTAAACCAAATCGCTCGGCGGTTGGTAAAAATGCAAATGGCATAATAATGCCAGCATAATCATCGCGCATTCTTATCAATACCTCATAAGATTCCAAATCTTGACTGTTGGTGTTTACTATTGGTTGTAACGCTAGTACAAAAGAATTTTTTTCTATTGCTAATTTAATTTTTCGTGACCAGCCCATGTCCAGCGACATGGTTTTTACATCATTGGAATCATTGTCACTAAAAATATGGATACGGTTTCGACCTGCGCGTTTAGCAAAATGACAAGCCACATCAGCCTGAGACATCACCTCGCTGGTAGATTTTGTTTCTTCGTTGATAATCGCCACTCCAATAGAACAAGCAATATCAATTATTTTACCATCATAGTGCAGAGAATAGTTCGCTATTTGTTCTCGGAAATTTTCGGCTATACCTTCTACAACTTTCAAATTATATTCACTAATTAAAACAACAAATTCATCACCACCTAACCTCGCGATTAAATCACTTCTACGAGTTCGCTGTTTTAATATTTTTGTGATATCAACTAAAATTTTATCTCCGGCAGCATGACCCAACGTATCGTTAACGTATTTAAAATTATCGAGGTCAATATATAACACAGAACAATTATGTTTTGCGCTTCGTTTGGCTTTATCGACAGTTTTTGTTAATTCATTATTAAAATAAGCTCGATTATTTAAGCCGGTTAACTCGTCGTGTTCGGCTAAATAACGTAGATTTTCTAATAGGGCTTTTTGTTGTGTAATATTGGCTATTAGAGCAGTGTATTTTTTTTCAGACTCTAATATCATCATACTGGACTTAAATGATAACTGAAAAGTATCACCATTTTTTCTATGCCCAATGATAGCACTGTCTTTACTGTCTAAATTAATTATTTCATTTTTTAAAAAGCTATTTATATATTGCTCTCTGTTATTAAATTCACTCGAAGATATGTATTTTGATAATAAAGTACCAATTACTTCTTGCTCGGTCCAACCAAATAATTTAACTGCGGCAACATTCCATGTTTCAATCATACCATTTTTGTCAAAAGTTATTATACCTTCGACGGTATTATTTAAAATAGTTTGTAAGCGTTCTTGTCTGGCATTTATTTCACTGCGCATGTTACTGAATGCAGATACTAGGTCTTTAATTTCGTATAAATTATAATCGGGTAGTGCAACATTTTTAATGCCTTTGGCTTCGGCTTTTAATGCCTTTGCTATACTTTTAATTGGTCGTCGAATTTGATATTCAAATGCTAATGTACCGAGCAAACCTATAATGACGATAAAAAGGCTGGAATACCAGAGTGAATTAGTAAGAGTATCTGAATTTGTAGTTGATGAAATTATGTCGATTGTATTTAATTGCTCTAAATTATTAATAGTAGCGTTGAATGCCTCCCCTATAGTGACAAATAGTAGATAAATTTCTTTTTGTAAGTTTGTTGGTAATACTTTAAATGGATCCGCTTGAAGTTGATTTAGGCGTTTTAATTCTGTTTTTAAACTAACAATATGTAGGCTTAAATTTTGTACGTTCTTACGAAGTATTTTGTTTGATAAAACTAAATCAATGTTTAGTAGTAATGTTGTTTTAGTTATAATAGTGTCGAGCGCAACGAACATTGAGTCGCTAATATTTTCATCAGACTTTAATATTAGACGCTGCAATGCAATATTTAATTTCAATAAGTCAGCACTTATATTTGTAACGAGTTTATTAGCCGATTTACGTTCAGATAGACGTTGCGACATTGATTGTGATGAGTCGGTTATTTGGCTATTTGAGAACCAAGTAAAAACAGCAGTAAAACTTAAAAGGATTATTACAACGAAAAGAAAACGGCTTAGTAAAGAATTTAAACCACAGTTCTTCAATAGTTTACAGCGAAAGGTTGAAATTGTAGCTTTAATATCTTAATCCTTAAAAAATATACTGAATTTAATTTTGCTGACAAAACTTCGTAAATCGAACATGAATTCGGCTTCAGTGCATAACGTTACTCGACAGTTAACTATCGTCTAATCTTTATAATTGTTTAATTTTTATACTGCGGAGAGTTGGTCTAGGAAAACACAACTGCTGTAATGTAATACTAGAGCTTAGTTATTGTGTGAGTGAGTTGCTTAGCCGCCGGTAACAGACATAAATCGCACAACTTGACTTGGATTGTCGTTGAAATCATGCTTTTCAGGTTTTAAGTTAACCGCTAAACGAATATGTTGCTCAAGTTCTGTGTCACTAATGCCAGCGCGTAGTAATGCTCGCAACGGATAATTATTATCTTGACCAAGACACATATATAAAGTGCCATCAACTGACAAGCGAACGCGATTACAGGTATCACAAAAATGTTGTGACATTGGAGTAATAAAGCCAATGCGTAGCTCAGTTCCAGCTACTTGCACGTAACGCGCTGGACCGCCTCCGGGCATGACACCGGGTATCAAATCAAATTTTTCAGCTAGTTGTTGTTTTACAATTTGCAGGCTTAAATATTGTTGGCTGGCCTCACGGCCGGTGTCACCCATTGGCATGGTTTCGATAAAACGTAAAGTGAAATCATGTTTGATACAAAATTCAACCATGTCTTCGATTTCATTATCGTTAATGCCTTTCATGACGACCATGTTTATTTTTATTGGGCTAAAACCTGCTTGCTTAGCAGCCATTAAACCGGCGATAACTTTGTCGAGTTTGCCCGATGTGATTTTTTTAAATTTTTCTGGACATAATGTATCGAGGCTAACATTGATACGCGATATGCCACTTTGTTTGAGGGCGATGGCTTGTTTAGATAATCGTGTAGCATTTGTTGATAAGGATAAATCTTCGATGCCAGGTAAACGTGATAAAGTGTTTGCTAGCTGAGCAACATTTTTTCGTACCAACGGTTCGCCACCGGTAATACGAATTCGTTTTGTTCCTAACCGTCCGAAGGCGGCAATGACTCTTTCAATTTCCCCAAAGCTTAACCAGTTTTTGGGCTCTTCAAAATTATTGAATCCTTTTGGCATACAATAGTGGCAACGAAGATCGCACTGATCGGTTACGGATAATCGTAAATAATCGATGGTACGGTTATATTTATCGGTTAACGTTTCTGATGTCATTATTTCATTACAACTATTAATTGGTTTTGCTTTGTCATATGCTATTATAGAGAATTTGCTCAGCTTTTAGTAACTTATTCTTAAAATAATAGCCTTGCACTTTTTCAGTCTTTGAGAGTAAGCACAGTTAGACAGATATCGATTTAAACGATTGCCATAAATACCGGTATTAGTTTTGTATTTGGATACATTTTAATTAATTGTTCTGGATTTATTGCTGTTAATACGGTCTTGTTATTTTTAGCCCATTTTTGTTAAATCAACATCAATACGTTGTACTGGTGATAATGTATTTCCGGTATTTTTAATTGCAGCTTGAAGTGTTGCCATGGTTTCAGGGAAACCGTATATACGCTCGCATCTTATTTTTTTGATTGCAAAAGTATATGATATTTAATATTAACATAATCTGATATAGACCATATTTAGCGAACTAACAAATTAGATTAATATCCTTTAAATTTAAGCATTAATAGATTACTAACTTTATCTTGTCTATAAGTATTAAAGTAAAAAGAATAATTACTAGTTTAAAAATTAAGCTGTCTAAAACAATATTAGAATATTAAATTAAGTTGATGTAGATCAAACTCGATTGTTTGAGATGTCATAGTATCGAGTTACAAGAAATCATAATTTTAAAAGACGATTAAAGTGAGGAACTAGCGTGAAAAAGCGATACCTACTAATTGTGTTATTAATCAGTACTGGCCTAAGTCTTTCTGCTTGCGATCAAAACAGTCAAAGCAAAAATATGTTTGATACAAAAAAATCAACGCCAGAAAAACGAACGCTACCCGCTGGTGTTATGGTTAAGGTTGATCCAACATTAGCAGCAGAAGGCGAAAAAGTATATCAGCAAAATTGTATTTTTTGCCATCAAGCCGATGCCATCGGTAAACCGGGTTTTGCGCCGTCGTTAACCAATAAAGAATTTTTAAGTGTTGCATCCAATAAGTTTTTAATGAGTACTATTCGTGATGGACGACCTGGAACGGGGATGCCGCCTTTTGCACACCTAGGTCGCAAGCAAGTGGAAGCGATAGTTGCCTATTTGCGTGATCATGCCGTATTACCCGATATATCGGCGGCCATTGACGCACAACCTGAAGCCCATGGTGACCCTCGTCTTGGTGAGATGTGGTTTAGACAAATATGCAGTACTTGCCATGGTTTTAATGGTGATGGTTATTCGGCGGGTAGTACTGGAACAGCAATCGGAAAAGCAGGATTTTTAGATAAAGTAACCGACGGTTTTATACGCTTTACTATTGTGAATGGTCGTTCAAATACACGAATGCTTAGTTTTAACGGACCAGCGGCGTTGGCTAATTTAACAGACAGAGAAATAGATGACATTATTTCTTATTTGCGAACTACACCATCTAAAAACTAAAACGTATTCAGAATTGAATTTTAAGGAGTTACAACAATGAAAAGAAATAAAATGTCTCGTCGTAATTTTCTCAAAAGCAGTACTTTTATAGCTAGTGCCGCGGCCGGTAGCAGTTTATATGTTGGTAAAAATCCCGAGTTAGAAGCATCACCGGTTTCAGCAGCAACGGTTACTGATAGAAAAACCGCACTGGCACAGTGCCCTTATTGTGGTGTGGGTTGTGGAACGATTATTCAAACTGAAAACGGCAAAATAGTGTCAATGCGTCCCGATAAAGATCATCCTACTAATTATGGTTTGCAGTGCATTAAAGGCTTAACGGCAGCTGAACCTATTTATGTTGACCGAATGGAAGGTGAACCCTATGTTCGTAAAGATGTTTGGCAAGAGTGGCAAAAGCCAAATCACGGTGATATGGAATTTATAAGTAAAACAAAAGGATCGTTTGATGAAGAGCATTTTATTCGAGTTCCTTACAAAGATGCTTCTGATATGGTTGCACGCAAGATTGCTTATCTTGCAAAGAAATATACTGGAAATTCCATCGCATTATACGGTTCTGGTCAATTAACAATGGAAGGACAATATTTAGAAAACCTTTTTATGAAAGGTGTGCTGGCTTCAAACACTATCGAAGCCAATGCCCGCATGTGTATGACTTCAGCTGTAACCGGTTATTTTAAAACATTAGGATCAGATACACCGCCATTAGCCTATGATGATATCGAAATTGCCGATATGATTATGCATTTTGGTCATAATGCTCGAGAGTCACATCCTATTATTTTTTGGCGTGCTGCGGATCATAAACGTAAAAATGATATCCCAACAGTAGTTGTTGATCCGCGTTATACCGGAACATCAAAAGGCTATGAAGATATTAATCCAAAAAACTCTGTACACGTTCCAATCTTAAACGGTGATATAAGCTTTTTAAACTCGCTAGCACATGTGTTGTTAAAAGATCACAAAGACGTTATCGATTGGAAATTTATGAAAGCGCATACTACAGGTTGGAAAAAGTACGTTGACGGTGTAACAAAAGATTACAGTCCCGAACAAGTTCAAGACCGCATGGGCGGTAAAAATCATGATGTTTCACCTGAGTTAATTCGCCGTGTTGCTGGCATGTTTGCTGATGCCACTCGTAAACGCTTAGCACGAAGTAAAGGCAAGCAAGAAGAAAAAGGTTATGGTGGTGTTATTATCATGTGGGGTATTGGTTACAACCAACACATACATGGACAAAACAACGTTGTGTCAATAATTAATTTATTAACGATGACGGGAAATCTAGCAAAACCTGGGTGTGGCCCATTTTCGATGACAGGCCAACCCAATGCTATGGGTGAGCGATTTACTGGAGGTTTAACCGGACGTTTGCCGTTTAACCAACCGCTAAAAAATGCCTCACATCGAAAACACATGGCCAAGCAGTGGGGAGTACCTGAAGCAAATTTAATTACCGCCATGAAAGCAAAAAATCCAGGAATGGCAATTGGTATGATGGAACGCGCATTAAAAGGCGAAGTCAAAGCCATGTTTTTTGTCTACGCGACTCATATTGATTTACCGGATCAACATAATTTAATCCGACCTGCGTTACAAAAAACGTTTAATGTGGTGCAAGAAATTTATCGCCATGCTCCAAACAATCTTTATGCTGATGTCATTTTTCCTGCTGCCACTTGGGGTGAGGTTGATGGTGTCTATATTAGTTCAGAACGCCGAATTAACCGAACCGAAAAAGCAGCCGAGCCACCTCCAGGTTGTTTGCCCGATATGGACATGGTGATCGATAAAGGCAAAGAAATTGCACACTTGTTGGGATTGGATGCCGAGAAAATTTTTCCTTGGCAACGTAAGAAAGATGGTTTTTATGATGCAGAAGAAATCTTTAGAGCCGTTGTTGTTGCATCCGAAGGTACCGATACCGATCTTACTGGCATGTTAGAAGTTGAAAAGGTTGATAAAAAAGGATTGTATGAGCAATTAATAGAACTACGTGGTGTGCAATGGCCGGCGCCAAGCTATGAAAGTGCAAAGGCTGGTGGTACTAAACGCCGTTTTATGATGCAAGAAGGCGTTTGGAAAAATAAACCTTATGGTTACTTCCGAACTAGCGACGGCAAAGTTCACATGAGTTTATGCTTACAAGATTATAGTAAGCGTAAAGAAATCACTAAAAAACTAATGGAGTTTGGTGAAAAAGAGGGAGTCTATAGTATTGATAATATAGACTTGTTACGACAAGCTCGGGATATGGGATTAACCCCTGATCTCCCCGATGAAGAATCACGTGGTAAACTTTGGAATAATATTCCAAAAGATAAATATCCTTATTGGTTAGGTTTAGGTGTGGTGTATGAACATTTCCATACCGCCAAATCAAATCGAAGCCCAACAACAAGTCGTTTAGTGCCAGAAATGTATGTTGAAATGCACGCTGAAGATGCTAAAGAACTGGGTATTAATGACGGTGATAACGTTCGTTTAATTACACGACGTGGACATTATGAAGCCAAAGCACAAGTTGGTAACAATAGCTTAGTTAAACCAGCACGAAATAGTGTGCCACGAGGTTACATGTTTAGTCCTTGGAACCTATCAGTGGCCGATAGCGCGGATCCAAAAAAGAATAAGTGGTTGGTTAATGGTGTATCACACCGTGCATGGGATGTTGTCTCTGGACAAGTTGATTTTAAAAAACTCGCTTGTCGAGTTGAAAAGGTTTAGTGATTTATTTTAAATAAAATATGAAACGTAGACGGTTTTTAGAGTATGTAGCCATCACCCCTGTAGTGGCTATAATTAGCAGTGAAGGTGATGCCTCACAATTTGCATCTTCACTGCGTTTTTTAAGACCTCCTGGTTCTCATGATGAAGAATTATTTTTATCGCGCTGTATTCGCTGTGGCCAATGTGGTGAAAGCTGTCCTAATCGATGTATTAAATTTTTTAAAACAGAAAATGGCATTCGGTCAATTGACACACCTTATATTATTCCTCGCGAACAAGCCTGTATTTTATGCATGAAATGCGGCGATGTTTGTCCTACTGGAGCAATTCCAAAAGTTAAGCATGAAGCCAATGCTATAATGAAAAACGTAAAAATGGGACATGCTCGGGTTGATACGAATTTATGTTTATCGTATCAGGGAAAAACGTGTGGCGTTTGTTATAGGGCTTGCCCATTGCAAGATGTTGCTATAAAAGTTGGCATGTTAGAGCAACCAACGGTATTGGATAAGTGTGTGGGTTGTGGTTTATGTGAACGTTCCTGCATTCAAATCCCACAAGCAATACGTATTATTCCCCAGACTTTATAAATTTTAATAACTATGGAACAGAGCAGTAAACTACGTCATTTTAATAAAGTTCGCTGGTTTATTTTAAGTGTTGTTTTTACAATATTGATTTTATTGCCATTTATACATTTGTACCAAACGTATGAGGCCGCTCATGCTTATAATTTATTAAGTGCAACAGAAAAAAATATCTCAGATACCATGGAGTTTATAACATCTCCCTTTGTCGATTCACCTGAACAGCTTGATTTTATTAAAGGCAATACTTGGTCTGCAACCTTATTTGGATTTAAAATATCCGATCCACTTGCTGTGTTAAGTCAAATTTTTTCGAGTCAAGAATTTTACTTAACGTTTTTATTGACAGCGCTCGTTCCCTTATTGGCAACATTAATTTTGGGTAGGGTATATTGCGGTTGGATTTGCCCTGCAAGCTTAATCTATGAACTCAATGAAAATCTTGCTACATGGTTACGCAAGGCTGGTTTTCCAAGTTTACAGTTTAAAATAGATAACCGTATTAAATACCTGGTGTTGATTTTAGGTCTAGTATTGTCAATGTATTTTGGCACTGTTATGGTTGCATCCATTTATCCACCTGCCATTATTGGTCGAGAAATATATTATGCAATAGCACTAGGCAGTTTTGGTTCTGGAGCACTATTTTTTATTGCAACTTTATTGTTTGATTTGCTGCTTGGCCGTCGTGGATTTTGTCGCTATGTTTGTCCTGGAGGAACACTCTATTCAATATTGGGTCGTTATCGTTTAATTAGAATCAAACGAACGGTTGAAAATTGTAATGATTGTTCAAAATGTAATGTTGTTTGCCAGTTTGGCTTAAACCCGTTACAGGATGATTTTGGAATGGAATGTAATAATTGTACAGCGTGTATGGCTGTCTGTCCGACAGCCGCTCTTGAATTCACTATTAATTTTAAGGATGTAAGATATCAAGGACCAGGACATTTAGGGCATCAATATAAAAAGGCGATTGATGATGCACAATAATCAAAAATTTAATTTTCTAAAAATGAAATATGTAATCATTATTTTATTATCGCTCTTAGTAATCGGTAATAGCTATGCTCATCATGTTCTCGGCCGTCCATCTTATAGCTTAGGAGCCGATTCAAATACGCCCCCTAGCATGCAAGTGGAAACACAAATAGGCGATTTTTATATTACTTATATGGCGTTTCCTGCTTTCCCAAAACCGGGAGATAGCGGTCGAGTTAATTTATATGTTAAGCGTATTGACAACGGCACAACATTTAATGGACAGGTCACCTTTAAAGTCAGTGATGATAGTTTTTTTAGTTCAACAACTGAAATTTTAGGGACACAAAATATCGATGACGGGGTTTACCGTCAAGGTTTCGTATTTAAAGAGCAAGGTTCGTTTTTAATATCAGCAGAATTTGAATCAAATGGTCAGCCGTATTTAATTGATTTTCCGCTTCAAATTGGTGAACCTACAGCATACGGCCCAATTGGTATTAGCGTAGCTTTAATCGCTTTCGTTTTGTTATTTGTAAATATCACACAGCGTAATCGCTTGGCGAGAATGAAAGCCGAACAACACCATGCCGATAAAAATGGTGAGAATAATTAACCATGTTGGAGTCTCTCGCCAATTTTGTCAATGCAGCTATTGTGAGTAGTGGTCTAGAGAAGTATCTGGTTTATCAAACCGGTGATGCAATGGTGCATCCCGGATTACCATTAGGTTGGGTGGTCAGCGTATTATTTCTAATGTTGTTTATGATTTTTTGGATGTCGCGAAAAGTACCACGCAACATATCCGATGCTACTATCTCATTAAATTCAATTCCGTTATTTGGTGGCATTTCAGTAGGGCGCATAACTTTAAGTTTCATTACACGTCCACAACTTATTACCAGTCTACGTATAATCAGCAGTTTGATATTTTTATTAGTGATAGCCAGCGGTTTGTTTGGAACTGCAATTGCAGAACGAAATCTAGCAACGATGTTAACATGGACGCTTTGGTGGTCGGGGGTTGTGATAAGTATATTATTTGTTGGTTCTGCCTGGTGTGCTATTTGTCCTTGGGATGCAATTGCTACTTGGCTCGTTCGTCAACGGTTGTGGCGTCGGGCGCGAGAAAATAGTAGCTTAAACTTAAAAGTACCAAAGTATTTACAAAATATCTGGCCAGCAATAATACTATTTGTGGTTTTAACTTGGTTAGAGTTAGGCGTTGGTATTACCACAAACCCCTATGCAACAGCATTGTTGGCTCTTTTTATCGTGGTACTGGCGACAGTTTCATTAGCTGTTTATGAGCGAAAAGCTTTTTGTCGCTACTTTTGTCCAGTCGGGCGCACCATTGGAGCCTATGCCGGAATCGCACCGATAGCACTACGCCCAATTAATAAATCAATCTGCCATTCCTGCAAAACACGGGAATGTTTTCATGGTTCTGAAAATATCGAACCGTGCCCTACATACTTGCTCATGGGCAGTATAAAGCAAAATACTTATTGCACCTCGTGTGGTGCATGTACACAAAGCTGTCCTAAACAAAATATAAATTGGCAATTACGCCCACTGGGATACGAAGCCACCTATGTCGCTCGACCACATTGGGATGAATCGTGGTTTATTTTAGGGTTATTGTCGCTGACATTATTTCATGGTTTTACCATGTTGCCATTTTGGCAGGATTGGATGCAGAAATTGGCTTACTTAATTGGTGATTCAGGACAATTATTAATTAGCTTTAGCATTGGCATGTTTTTAGCGATGTTAGTGCCTATAATTTTATATAGTCTAAGTATTAGTTTACTTAGTAAAATTAGTGAAAACACTGAATGGCGTCGATTATTTTCGGCAATGGCGTTTAGTATATTGCCTTTGGCATTTAGTTTTCATCTCGCTCACAACCTGAGTCATTTAGTGCGTGAAAGCAAGGGGTTTTGGAGTGTTCTAATGAATCCATTTGGAACAAATACCCTTCCATTATCAGCACAAGAGATCCATCTTCGACATAGCAATGCTATTTTGCCTAATGATTTAGTATCAGCTATGCAAGCGTTGTTAATTTTACTGGGGTTTTGGATAGCGCTAAAAATTTTACGTTATCGCGTTTCACAAATCACCAGTGATATACTCAATTATTCAAGGTGGGTGCCGCTACCAATGATATTGTTTATTAGCAGTATTAGTTTGCTTAGCCTATGGTTATTAATGCAACCAATGGTCATGAGAATGTAAGGAAATATTTTGTATTATTTTAAAACAATTATTAACAGAGCCCAAAAAATTATTCAACGTTATTGTAATTTGAGTAAAAATTTTCCAATTGTGGTGTTTTTTAGTGTCTTTCTTTTGGGTATTTTATTTTGGACAGGGTTTAATTCTGCAATGGATATTACCAATAACGAGGAGTTTTGTATTTCATGTCACGAAATGGAAAATAATGTTTATCAAGAATACAAAAAAACGGTTCACTATCGCAATCGAACTGGAGTTCGAGCAACATGTCCCGATTGTCATGTACCAAAAGATTGGATACATAAAACTTTGCGAAAAATAAATGCAACCAATGAGTTATTTCATAAAATTGTTGGTACGATAGATACTAAAGATAAATTTGAATCAAAGCGTTTAAAATTAGCAGAATATGTTTGGCAAACAATGTTAGATAATGATTCACGTGAGTGTCGAAATTGTCACAGTTTTGATTACATGGCATTAAGTAAGCAGAAAAAAAATTCAAATAAAAAACATCAAAGTGCCTTAGACAGAAAAATGACGTGCATACAATGTCATATGGGAATAGCACATAAGATTGCCAAAGATTTTGATCAAGATGGTTTATTGCATGAATCGTTTAAAAATAATAAAAGACCGTGTAGTGACTGTCATAAAGATATGACGCAGGGCGATTGGTAAATTAATATGGATCGACGTGAATTTTTTAAACGGGGTATTAGTAAAGTTGCCGATACTGCCGTTAAAAATCTCGATGCGAAAGCTAGCACCCGAGCTCAACGTTGGATAAGGCCACCGTATGCCAAAACAGAATTAGAATTTTTATTGGCATGTACACGTTGCAATGCTTGTATCGATGCTTGTCCCCATAAAATTATCTTTCCCTTAGCTGAAAAAAATGGAGTGCAAGTCATGAATACACCGGCGCTTGATTTATTAAATGCAGGGTGTCACCTTTGTAGTGATTGGCCCTGTGTCACCGCATGTGAGACACAGGCGTTGTTTCTACCTAAGCAAGAGTCAGCAGCAGCGTTAAGCACTGAGTTACCACGCTTAGCAAAAGCGGTTATTGATATGCAAAATTGCCTGCCTTATCACGGGCCAGAGTGTGGTGCCTGTGCTTCAGCCTGTACTGTTGAGGGTGCATTGAAATGGCAAGCAGAACGTCCGACTATTGATTTAACATTTTGTACTGGTTGTGCATTGTGTCGTGAATATTGCATAACGGAGCCCAAAGCTATTTTAATTTCCAGCCTTTAATTTATCCTAAAACCTTATTATAAATAACGAAACACCGCTGATTACAATATGTTATTAAACTAAGCCGTCAATCCGACAATGTTTTGAGTTAGAGTCCTGACTTAAAATAGGTGTATTATGAGCTTGCTATAATACCTTAGTAATTTACTTTGGTATAAATACGCTGTTTAACATCTTTACACAAAATAACTGTCATATAGTTAGTGAGTTTGAGATAATAGCCGTAACAAATTATTTTTAATTAATTGTATTTAGATTCCTTATGTCATATAAATTTAATATTGCTACTGTTGAAACTTCTTGTAAAAATTGCTCATTATCAGAGTTGTGTTTACCGCGAGGTTTGAGTGATCCAGAAATGCAGGCTCTTGATACGCTCGTTGAAAAAAGAAAACCCTATAAATCTGGGGAATATTTATTTCAATCCGGTCAGGCATTTAAAAATTTGTATGCCATCAAATCTGGTTCGGTCAAGGTGGTGCTACCCTCAGAAGACGGTGAGCAACAGATTATCGGATTTTTTATGCCCGGTGAACTTTTAGGCTTAGATGCCATGGGTAAAAAAACACACGTCTGTTCCGCTATAGCATTAGAAACAACCAGTGTTTGTAGTTTACCGTTTGAGGATATGCAAGATATTTGTCATGATATAAAAAGCTTGAGCAAACAATTTTTATCATTAATTAGTTCTGAAATTGGTAATGAACATCAAATGTTGTTAACGCTAGGTAAGAAAAAAGCAGAGTCACGTCTTGCGACATTTTTGATCAATTTATCTTCCCGTTTCTCTCGTCGCGGCTTAGCATCTAATGCTTTTAATTTAACAATGTCTCGTCATGATATATCAAATTATCTTGGTTTAGCTGATGAAACGGTTAGTCGTCTTTTTACACGTTTACAAGATGATAATGTTTTAGCTGTTAATCGACGCTTAGTCGAAATTGTTGATCACGAAAAATTAAAAGCGATTGCAAAATTATAATCCTTATTTTGAAGTTAATATCCCAAGTTACGTTAGATTAGTCGAGAAAAATTGGGATGTTTTTGATTATCCCCGGATTTTGAGTTTATTGAGGTAACATTATTCGAGTCCATCGGTAAATATTTGTCAAACACCATTGCGATATTTCGTAGCAGTAGTCTTCCTGCTAAGGTAACAGTAATAATTTTATTCTTTCTCGTAATTAAACCATCACTTTCTAATTGCAGTAACTTATCTTTAATGTTAGAAAAATAATCATTAAATATAATTCCAAAATCTTTTTCGATTTTATTAATATCAAGCTGACTGTAGCAGGTAATTTCAGCAATAATATCACTGCGTAACTCATCGTCAAAATTTAATTCATAACCTTTTAGTATCGGTAGTTGTTGTTGATCTAATTTTTCATAATAAGCGTCTAAGGTTTTTACGTTTTGGGAAAAACAGTCTTCAACCTTGCTAATCGCCGTAACGCCCATTGCAACCATGTCACATTCTTGGTGCGAGGAATAACCTTGAAAATTTCTATGTAAGCCTTTGTTGCGTTGGGCTATCGACAGTTCGTCCTGAGGTTTGGCAAAATGATCCATGCCAATATAGACATAACCAGCGGAAGTTAGTGTTTCAATAACCATTTGTAAGATGGCTAACTTTTCATTTGGACTTGGTAAGTCTCGCTCAGAAATTCGACGCTGTGGTTTAAATAGTTGCGGTAAATGTGCGTAATTATAAATAGCTATTCTGTCGGGGCTGTATTGTATCACTTTATCGATAGTATCTTTAAAACTAGTGACTGTTTGGAATGGCAGACCGTATATTAAATCAATATTAATGGATTTGAATTTATTTTCTTTAGCGGCTGCTATTATTAAGCTGGTTTCAGACTCCGGTTGAATGCGGTTAACAGCATTTTGCACTTTTTTTGAAAAATCTTGAACCCCCAAACTGATTCGGTTAAAGCCTAAATTACGTAATAAGGCAATGGTTTCAGTCGACGCTTTACGTGGATCGATTTCAATGGAATATTCAGCTTCATCATCATCGCGCAGCTTGAAATTTTCTCTGGTCGCGGACATTAATGTGGTCATTTGTTCGTGCGATAAAAAGGTTGGTGTGCCACCACCCCAATGTAGTTGTTCTACAATTCGATCGGCATCAAATAATTGTGCTTGAAGTTTTAATTCTGTAATTAAATAGTCCAAATAGGTTTCAGCTTTATCATGATTTTTGGTGATTATTTTATTACATGCACAGTAATAGCAAATAGTGTCACAAAATGGAATGTGAAAATAAAGTGATAACGGTTTAGGGATAAAGTCGCTATTACTATTTACAACATTATCCTTGTAGTTTTTCATATTGAATGAATCTGAAAACTGGGGCACCGTAGGATATGAAGTATATCTTGGGCCGGTAGTGTTATAACGTTCTAATAGTGTTTTATTAAATTCAATTTGTTGCTGGATGTGCATTAAATATTTAACCTATGATGAACTTTATGTTGTTGTTTTTTATGAAAATAATTTACTTAGAGGAAGTATAACGAAGCCATTATATGTGCTTCTTGATCTTTATCAATGATTAATAAATAGGGGAGATTTATTTGATTAAACTGGTCTTTGATGACCAGTTTATGATGGGGCGTTTAAATCGATTTGCTGCGTATTACGGCCATTTTTTCGATTTGCATATCTTCATAGGTATGTGGAATGCCACCAACACCAAGTCCCGAATGGCGTAAACCAGCAAAGGGCATCCAGTCCACACGAAATGCGGTGTGGTCGTTTATCATAACGGCACTGGCATTTAATTGACTATAGACATATAAGGCCTGATCGATATTTTTGGTGAATACCGAAGCTTGGAATGCGACATCTAAGGCATTGGCACGTTGTAATGCCTCATCAATTGAATCGTAGCTATATACGCAAATGACAGGGCCAAAGATTTCTTTTTGAGACACGAGTGAACTATCTGCTGGATTAAATAATACCGTTGCGGCATAACAGTTACCCGTTGCAACTCCACCGGTTAGCAATTTGGCACCTTCAGAAACGGCTTTTGTTACCCAGTCATGAATACGTTCAACTTCGTGTTTACGAATTAATGGACCAATTTGAGTTTGTTCTAGAGTTGGATCTCCGATGATTTGTTGTTTTGCCAGCGTCGTTAATTGCTCAGCAACACTTCGCGCAATACTCTGATGACAAAAAATTCTTTGCACTGAGACACAAACTTGTCCGGCGTGATAAAACCCACCTTTGGCCAGTAATGGTAGGGCATCTTTTAGATCGGCATCGGCCTCGATAATAACTGGCGCAACTCCTCCATGTTCTAAAGCACAACGTGCTCCTGCTGCGAGTTTGCTGCGAAGCATCCAACCAACAGCAGCGCTACCAATGAAGCTAAAAAAACCAACACGTGCATCACTAACTAATGCTGAGGCGACCTCTTTATTTTCAACGACCAGAGCCTGACACCATGCTTCCGGTAAACCGGCCTGACGTAAAATGGTAACAAAACGATAACATGATAATGGTGTGTCTTCAGCAGGTTTTATGATAACCGGACAGCCTGTTGCAATGGCAGGACCAACTTGATGGATGATTAAATTTAACGGATGATTAAATGCACTCACTGCAACAACAACCCCAATGGGTTCTTTGCGGGTAAAAGCAATATGATTTTGCGAGGCCGGATTAATACCCATCGGAATTTCACGACCGCTATCATTACGCATGCAGTCAATGCAATTATGGACACCATCGATAGCGCGAGCTACCTCAACCCGTGAGTCAATTAATGGTTTGCCGCCTTCGAGAGCCGCGTCTTTTGCCAATTGTTCGGCCTGCTCTGTCATTAGCTGCGCGGTTTTTTGTAATATAGCTATTCTTTCGGGAACAGCTAACCAATTTTTTTTATTATTAAATAAGTTGCTTGCCGTTTTTAATGCGGTTTCTACAGCAGCCATATCGGCTGTGTCCATAGTGGCAATAACGCTATCATCGTAGGGTGCTGTAACAGTGTGTGTACTTGCTGAACTAGTTACACCTTGGATCATTAATGGGTAGTGTTTAGTCATGTCATTCTTCCTTTAATTATTTTTTTTATATTGGACAGGCAATTTTACCGAGCCGTTCTGTTAATTTCATATTTTCTCGGTAATCAATTGGCACAACTAATAAGCTTGGACCTTGTTCAGTTAATGCCGTTTCTAAGGTAGACATGAGATCTTTACTCTTAGTGACATAATGGCCGTGCCAGTTAAAAGCACTTGCAAGCTGCATCCAATCCGGATTATTAAATGACAAATCGGTGTGTTTACCAAACTCATTGGTTTGTTTCCACGCAATAAGTCCGTACATATTATCTTCCCATACCATCACCACTATATTCACATTTAAACGTTTGGCTGTTTCCATTTCTTGTACATTCATTAGGAATCCGGCATCACCACAAATCGCTAAGATGTTTCTATCGGGGTGTACTAAGCTGGCGGCAATGGCACCGGGTAGTGCAAATCCCATAGAACAAAAGCCATTTGGGATTAAACAAGTATTAGGAACATTACATTGGTAATGTCGAGCAATCCACATTTTATGAGCGCCGACATCGGATAATAAAATATCATGAGCGCCCATCACTTGTCGAGCATCCCACAATACTTTTTGAGGTCGAATTAGGTCGTTGGTATCATCATCTTTATGAATTTCGAGTTCGGCTATCATATCTCGGCGGGTTGCCACTTGTTGTTTTAGATCGAACTTGAGTCCACCGATATTGTTGACGCGTTCAGACAACATCCACAGGGAGTGTGCTAAATCGCCAACCACTTCGGTTTCGGGGTGATAACTTTCATCAATTTCTGTGGGTAGGAAATCGATATGAATAATTTTTTTGTCTTTATTTTTATTCCATAAATTAGGATGATACTCCACCATATCATAACCAATAGTAATAACCAGATCAGCAGAATCTAAGGCACAGGTCACCAGATCTTTGGCCTGTAAACCAATTGTAAATAAACAATAGTCTGCGTCCATATCAACCGAACCTTTGGCCATAAAAGTGCTGATAACACCAATGCCGGTTTTTTGACAAAAAATACGTAACTGTTTGCTGGCTCGTTTACGAATGCAACCATTACCGGCAATAATGATGGGGCGCTTGGCATTCATTATTTGTTCAAATGCCTGGTCGATAATCTTATCACCCGCCACCGGTCGACGAAAACGCAGTGGTTTTAGCGGCGTTGCATCTGTTTTGAGTTTGGCAATATCTTCTGGTAATTCAATATGACAGGCACCGGGTTTTTCAGTGCGTGCTAAACGCACAGCTTTACGAATCATTTCAGGGATAGTGTGTGGATGCAGTACCGTGTGCGCCCATTTGGTTACTGGCTCAAACATTGAAACCACATCCATCACTTGATGCGACTCTTTATGCAGTCGGGTAGATGCTCCTTGACCGGTTAACACCAACATTGGTGAACGATCCATATTAGAATCAGCCACACCGGTTATTAAGTTAGTGGCTCCTGGGCCTAAGGTTCCCAAGCAACCAGCAGGATTGCCCGTTAAACGGCCATAAACTTCAGCCATAAAGGCTGCGCCTTGCTCATGCCGAGTGAGAATAAACTTAATTTTTTTGCTTTTTTCGAGCGACATCATAAAATCAGCATTTTCCTCGCCAGGAACGCCGAAAATATACTCAATATTCTCTTCTTCTAAACATTTCACAAATAAATCTGATGCTTTCATGAGGTGTAGCTCCTTATTACTTATTATTTTTGTTGCTATAGCTAAATATAGATAAATCTTAACAAAATAACAATCAGACAAAGTTTAGCTTAATAATTTATCTTTTGTGCCGATAGTGCTTGTAGAATAGCTATTGTGTGTTTATGTAGGAACAAACATTTGTCTCTTAGTTCAAAATTATAAAGGTATTTGAAATGGCATTATCTGTAACTGAAAAAAACGGTAACGTACATATCCAACTAGAACAAAAGTTTACCTTTGAATGTCACCGTGAAATGCGTGCTTCGTATGAAGGGCGGGCTTCGGGTACGAATTATACACTCGATTTTTCTCGCACAGAATATATTGATAGCTCGGCTTTAGGAATGTTATTATTGCTTCGAGAAGCCGCAGGTGGTGACTCTCATAAAATTGATTTCATCAATTGCAAACCCGCGGTTAGAAAAGTATTTGACGTTGCCAATTTTTCATTGATGTTTAATATTAAATGAAGGTAATTGGTGAATAAATGGTAGCGGCGGTTTGAATCATAAAATTAAATTCTAATTTCAATGAGTGCGCCACCTAAATCGCTGTCCTTAATTAAAATTTCACCACCATAAATAAGCACAATTTCATGAACCACGGCAAGACCAATGCCCTGTCCTGAAATAGTTGGATCGGCACGTTGGCCGCGTTGCAATACTTGTTGTTTAATTTCATCGGACATACCGGGCCCATCATCGTGTAACTTGATAATAAATTTATTTTTAGAATTGCTTGGTGCAATAAGCTCAAGTTTCACTTTTGATTTAGCCCACTTAAAGGCATTATCGATAGTATTACCAAGCACTTCGTACAAGTCTCCCTCATCACCAAAAAATCGAACATTTTCTGCAATAACTAACTCCGTTGTAATTGCTCGATCAGTATAGACCTTGGCCATTGAATTCATTATTTTAACGGCAATTGGCTCAAGTAAAATAGATGTATTGAGTGATGCCTTGCCTGCAGTGGCCGCACGTTTAAGCTGATAATCAACAATTTGAGTCATACGTTGAACTTGTTCTTCGGCAAGTTTTGAAAAAGTTTCGTTTCCATTATCTTGCTCTGCTTGTACCGCATTTTGTAAAACTGCTAGAGGCGTTTTAATACTATGCGCTAGGTTACCTAAAGCATCACGATACCGTGTAATGTGATTGCGGGTAGATTCGATTAGCGCATTTAAGTTATTGGTTAAACCTTGTAATTCTTTTGGATAGTTACCGCTTAAATTCTCAGCATCGCCGGCTTCAATTTTTTCAAGATCAATCGCTACCTGACGCAAAGGTTTCAAGCCCCAGTGCAAAATCATACCTTGAGCGATTAATAATAATAAAGCGGCACCACCAAGCCAAGTAAACAAACTATTACGAAATTTATTTATTTGCGGTGTAAAACCGCCCAATTCTTCGCCAACACGCAATATATATAACGGCGTTGTGCCTTTGCCATAATCAAATTGCACGCCACGACTAATGACATAATACTCAAAACCCGTTTCAGTTGAAACATACTCAAAAACTTCTTCGCCAACATCCGGAAATTTAGTAAACTTAAATTCTAAGCCCGTAGCCGAAAGCGAGTGCCAATGATCGGTGTCATCCGTCTGGCTATATTGGGCAAATATTCCAGAGGTCACTAAGGACATTCGAGGATCGGGTAATTCGCCGGGAATTGTAATTTTATTATTGTCGGGTTCGAGTACTCCAAGCATATTATAAATTTGATCTTGCAAACGATCTTCCAGCGCCGAGCGCGCGCTATCTTGAAAAGCCCGATCTAAAACTAACCCTGTTAAACCAAGAAATGCAATTAAAATTAATGTTGCGGCAAGTAAAATTCGGGCATGTAGTGATAGTGTCATGTGTTTTCAGGTTGAGTGTTGGGATCACTATGTTCTAAAGTAAAACGATAACCTCGACCGCGTAATGTTTCAATAGGCGAATAACTATTGTCTGGATCTAATTTTTTACGAAGGCGGCCAACAAAAACCTCAATAACATTACTGTCTCGATCAAAGTCTTGATCATAAATATGCTCAGTTAATTCAGTTTTTGAGACAACCTTTCCTGGGTTTAATATAAAATACTCAAGTACTTTATATTCATAAGCGGTGAGTTCTTGTATAACATCATTAACGTGCACAGATTGTGCCGTAGTGTCCAAAGTAATTGGGCCACATTGAATTGTTGCTTGAGTGACACCCGATGCCCGCCTAATTAAGGCTCGAACACGGGCAATTAATTCTTCTTGATGAAATGGTTTAACCAAATAATCATCAGCCCCAGATTCTAAACCTTCTACTTTTTGTTGCCATCGATCACGAGCAGTTAAAATTAAGATTGGGAATTTTATACCTTCTTTACGCCATTGTTGGATAACTTCAATACCCGTTAATATCGGTAAACCAATATCAACTATCGCTAAGTCAAAAGGAAACTCGGTGCCCATATAAAGTGCTTTTTTGCCATCTAATGCAGTATCGACCGCAAAACCTTCTTTTTGCAGTTGCACTTTTAATTGCTCACAAAGCGTTACTTCATCTTCTACTATCAAAATACGCATAATTCAGGTTACTTTATTGCCTTAAAAAAAACTTTAACAATACCGTTTGGTAATAACACTTTAATTCGATGTTTTTGCACATTATCCACCAGTACGGTATCGGCTGAAATAATCTTACCCTTGGTTTTGCTTCTAAGCTCTTTAACTGCAATATCAATACTGCTGTCTTGCTTGGCATAACTTTTTGACGTAATTAAAGTGAAACAAAGGCCAAAGACAAGTATGGCAGGGATTACTAAGGCCTTTTTAATGCTCGTATAACGTAGAATCATGTTAAATGCTCATTGTAATGAAAACTCAAATATACTGATTGATTATGAGTGATTGTAGCAAATTTAGCTTTACTACAAATAGTGATGTTTCAATGTTATAAGAAATTACTACAAAAAATATCCAAAATAATCCTGTATTGGCTACTAATGCTCTAATGCATTCACCAGAGCAACACCGGAAACTACACCAAGCATCGTTGCAGCAGCGTCACCCTCAGAAAACTCACTTGCGACAACTGCTCCAATAACGCCACCGAGTATCGCCGCATGGCCATTATTTTGGCGATAAGGTGTTGAATAATGTTTTACTCGAGGCCTGTGTTGCACAACAACTGGTGTTTCATGTCTTGGTTTTTTATAGCCATAACGACGATTTTGATGTGGTCGATTTTGCCGTTTGGCATAATGTTGCCTGTTATAACTATTATATTGTGTAACATGTTTAGCGCGATAGTCTGCACTATAACGAGAAGATGGGCTAGCAAAAGATTGTTGGCTCATTAATAAAGCGACAAGCCCTAGTAATAGAATGCTAGCTAGTTTGCCTGTATTTTTAATTGTTATGTTTTGCTGATATGTCATCATAATATATTTCCTCATTTTAAATAAGCCATAGTGATGTTCTGTGCTCATGTCTTGGAGTAATAATAAGCCTTGTTGGCTGAATTTAAGCTGAATAATGATAAATGCAGTTGGACTTAATAAAAAACTGGTAAGTTATTGTTGCAATTGAATTTTTAACGATTAAAGAATAGATTTCAACTGGCCGTTAACCTTAAAATGGAAACAACAAAATTCAATTTTAATTTATTTCTTTATAGTCGTAGCTTTATTTTATTAGCGGTTTTAATGTCATTATTTGTCACAATTATTGTTTATTTGCAATTACGTGAACAACAGCAACATAGTTTTGATTTACGTTTAGATAAAACCGCAAGTAATTATACATCTGTTTTTTCACTTAAAATAATTTCTAATATCAATGAATTGCGTAATCTGGCACGATTTTATAATAGTAAAAAATTTGTAACTCAGAATGATTTTGTTCGCTATGTTTCACCCTTGTTTGAACAAAATAATGGCATTAAAGCTTTAGAATGGATTCCAAGAGTACCTCAAACAGATTTAAAAACACATCAACAGGTGTTAGCAAAAACCTATAAAAATTATAGAGTGTGGCAACGAGACTCAAATGGTGATAACCAAACTATCAAACAGCAAGCATTTTATTATCCCGTGCAATATGTTTATCCCTATGAAGGAAATGAGAAGGCATTAGGTTATGACTTAGGCTCAAACAAAAAAAGACAAGCTGCATTATTACTGGCTGGTGATAGCGGCAGGGCAGTTGCAACTGAAAGTATCCAACTGGTGCAACAAAAAAATATCAATGCAATGAATCAATCGGCATTTTTAATTTTTTACCCTTATTACAAATTAGATAATCATACTGTTCGTGGTCGCAAAATATCCAACTGGACGACATCACAACGTCAAAAAAATCTAAAAGGTTTTATGCTGGGAGTTTTTAAAGTTGGTGATATGTTTGAAGCGGCAATTAAAAACTTGCCTTCAAGTGGTTTGGATATCTCAATTTTTGATGTCAGTGATAAATTATCACTAAATTCAGAGGAGTTTTTATACCGTCATCGCTCGCGTTTGAGTGATCGCAACAAGAAAATAGCTAATGGTAATTTTGCCATAGAAAATAATATTGCAGTTGCGGACAGACAGTGGGTATTACGGTTTGAGCCAACGGTACATTATTACAATCAATTTAAGCATGATAATGCAACCATATTTTTACTCGTTGGATTATTCATGAGTATGTTGTTATTACTTTATCTTTTAATATTACGATATCGAATTAATGCAACAAATCTTTCGCTAAAAAAACACAATGCCAGGCTTATTAATAATGAAATTAAACAACGTATCGTAATAGAAACAATTGCTGATGGCGTAATGGTGATTAACGACCAAGGAATTGTTGAATCCTTTAATCCTGCTGCCGCTTTGTTATTTGGCTATGACGAAGCCGAAGTATTAGGGAAAAATGTCAAAATGTTTATTTCAGAAGATATAAGCCCTAAGCATGATGTGCATATTCAAAAGTTTGTTTCAAGCGATGAAAAAGAGATTGTTGGTTTTAGTCGGGAGGTAACAGGTTTACACAAAAATGGCGGCACCTTTCCACTAAAACTTTCAGTAAAAGAAATGCTCATTGAAGGCGACCTAAAATTTACCGGAGTCATGCACGATATTACTGAACAAAAAGATTTTGAAACAAAAATGATTATTGCTAAGGAACTAGCGGAGTCCGGTACAAAAATTAAAAATGATTTTCTAGCAACAATGAGCCATGAGATTCGGACACCAATGAATGGTGTGCTGGGTATGATTCAACTTTTAAACGAAACTTCTTTAACAAACGAGCAACGTGAATATGTTGATGTTATAAAAAACTCTGGGAGTGCCCTATTAGAAATAATTAATAATATCTTGGACTTTTCAAAAATAGAGGCGGGTCAATTAAAAATTGATATTATTGAATTTAATTTAGAACAAATAATATTTGATGTCATTCAACTTCTGGCTAGAAATGCACAACGTAAAAATATTCGTTTTATATTTAATTATAGCGTTGAGTGCCCTAAATATGTACTTGGTGATCCAAATAGATTAAGGCAAGTTATTATGAATTTGGTTGGAAATGCGGTGAAGTTTACTGAACAGGGTCATATCTATATATTAGTTAAACAGATTAAAAAAATTAACTCAAAGTGTACAATGCGCATTGTGGTGCAAGATACCGGTATTGGTATATCCGAACAAGCTTTGCCGCAGCTATTTGAATCTTTTACTCAAGCCGATAGCTCTATCTCGCGTCAATATGGTGGCACGGGCCTTGGTTTGGCTATTAGCAAACAATTGGTAAAATTAATGGGTGGGGACATTAACGTTACTAGCCAAGTTAATGCCGGTTCAACTTTCTCGATTAATATAACACTAACTGATCAAGATACAAGTAATGTTTTTGATGATGAGTTAATAGAAGACATAAAAGTATTGATTGTTGATGATTACGAATTTAGTCGAACTCAACTTGCAACACAGTTATCGGGATTTGGCGCAAAGGTGAGTAGCGTTGCGACGGGCAGTGCTGCGCTTGAAAAGCTATTGAAACATAATAATTATGACGTCATGGTTTTAGATCATAGCGCTAATAGGGATTTGACGTTTGAATTAATCAAAGATATCCGTTGTTACGATAGCTTATTAAATGTGGGAATTATTTTATTAAGTTCTCAAATAAGAATTGGCGATACTGAATATTATCGCGCTGCCGGTGTTAATGCTTATTTTAATAAACCCATTATGAATTCTATTTTAATAAAAGCCCTATTTGAGGTGGCGGGTAATAATAAAAATGGTTTGATTACACTCAATACATTAACACTAGAAAATAATAACAAAATAAGTAATCACAGTAAAATAACGGGTTCTGTTTTAATTGTTGAAGACAATGATGTTAATTCTCAAGTAATTAAAGCGCTATTAAATAAAATGGGAATTCGGTGTGAATTAGTATTTGATGGTGAGCAAGCCGTTAATTCTTGTAAAGAAAACAACTTTGATTTAATTTTGATGGACTGCCAAATGCCAGTAATGGATGGTTATCAGGCAACTGCTGAAATTAGAAAAAATGAACAACAAAATACAAATTACACGACAGCGATTCCAATCATTGCGCTAACTGCGAATGTTATGCAAGGCGATAAAGAGAAATGCCTAGCCGCTGGTATGGATGATTTTTTAGCAAAACCTATAGACTCCGATGCTTTAGAAGCTATGCTAAAAATATGGTTAACTAAAAATAATGAAAAAATTCAATTACCGATTGAAGCATTTAAAGTTGATACAACTATGGATAATAATTATCAAGACACGATTGATTTGGAAAAAATCCAGCAACTACAAGAATTGATGGGTGAAGCCATGTCGGAGTTAATTAACTCCTTTGTAACCTCTAGTTCAGATGTTATTCACAGTATACAACACGCCAAACAAGTTATGGATAGCGCTGAACTATACCAATTGGCACATAGCTTAAAAGGCACCTCAGGTAATGTTGGCGCGGTTCAGTTAATGGGCTTATCGAGTAAAATAGAACAGCTAGCAAAGCAAGGACAATTAAACGATGTTGATAGTATTATTGAGCAGCTGTTGATGTCATTTGACGAAACTAAAAAACAGTTGCTGTCTGTTATTAATCAGTAATTTGAACATTTGCGCTAAAATATTATTTCTTATTAAAGCAGTTGGAGATAAAGCAAAAAGCATTGTAAATTATCTAAGAAAACTACGTTAATCCCTCAATTTTGTTCATTTTTTAGACATGCTTCGTTGCAAGCCTATCTGAAATCCGATAGCCTTAGCGCATTATATTTATTACTAAACAGAACTAGCACGACAACGAGCTTATGCATTCCCCAAACACAACGGAATTGGACTTTTCTGGCCAGGATTGGCTATTATCGGTACACGATCTATGCTGTTTTCGAGATGATCGTGAACTATTTAAAGATCTCAATTTCACCCTAAAATCCGGTCAAGCACTGTTTATCGAAGGTCGTAATGGCTCGGGGAAAACATCGCTAATTCGTATCTTAACCGGTCTACGGCAAGCCGAAAGTGGTGAAGTGAGCTGGTGTGGTGAAAATATTACTCGGCTTGGTCACGAATATTGTCGGCATTTTGTCTATGTAGGGCATTTAAACGGCGTTAAAGAAAACCTAACGGTACTTGAGAACTTGAAAATGGCTCGAGTATTAGGTCAAACATCCTCAGGGCTATCTTTAGATAGTGCCTTGGCGCAAGTACACTTAACGCATTTTGAGGATTCAATGGTACACACCTTATCTGCCGGACAACACCGACGCCTAGCTTTGGCGCGTATGCTGGTGATTGGTAGTCCGCTTTGGATTATGGATGAGCCCTTTACCGCACTCGATAAATACGGCGTGAAATTGTTTGAGAGTTTGCTAAAAAACCATACTGATAATGGTGGTATGGCCGTCATGACCTCACACCACGATATGAACCTACACGATGTCGATGTTAAGGTATTAACAATCGGAAAATGAAGAGAATTTCTTATATATCAGTATTTTATCACTTATTGAGGCGGGATTTATTGCTCGGCTTTCGACGTCCTGCGGAACTTGTTAACCCAATATTGTTCTTTACTATAGTGATAATATTATTTCCCTTGGGAATTGGCCCAAAAACCAACCTATTAATGACCATGGCACCGGGTGTAATTTGGGTAGCGGCATTATTATCAGCACTATTGTCGCTCGAAAGCATGTTTCGATCCGATTTTGAGGACGGGTCGCTTGAACAATTAGTTTTAAGTCCGCATCCTGTCGCATTATTAGTATTAGCAAAAGTTTCTGCACATTGGCTAATGACGGGGCTGCCGCTCGTGATAGTATCACCATTATTGGCAGTATTTTTGGGGATGCCCTCAGAGGGTATGGGGATATTAGTTTTAACTTTATTATTGGGTACTCCAGTACTAACCTTAATCGGTGCTATTGGCGTTGCTTTAATTATTGGACTGCGTAATGGAGGCATTATCTTATCCCTGTTAGTATTACCACTTTATGTGCCGGTGCTAATTTTTGCCACCAGTGCCATTGATGCTAGTATTTCAGGCTTTGCCGTGTCTGCTCAATTAAATATGATGATCACATTTTTAATTTTAGCTATCACGTTGGCTCCGTTTCCAATTGCGGCATCGCTCAAAATAAGCCTCAGTTAAGCAAAAGGTGTTTAAATCACAATGATGAAATTATTTTTAAAGTATTACCACATGCTGTCTTCACCGCCGCATTTTTACCGAATTTCTGGAAAGTTGCTTCCTTGGTTAACCATCATAACAGTTGGGTTATTTGCATATGGCTTATACGGTGGTCTCGTGCTTGCACCGGTTGATTATCAACAAGGCGATAGCTATCGCGTTATCTTTATTCATGTTCCCGCCGCTTGGATGTCGATGTTTATCTACGGTGTGATGGCCGTTTGTGGTGGCATTGTTTTAGTGTGGCGCATGAAATTAGCCGAAGTAATGTTAATTAGTAGCGCACATATTGGTGCAGGGATTACTTTTCTAGCGTTAGTCACGGGTGCTATTTGGGGCAAACCCATGTGGGGTACTTATTGGGTGTGGGATGCTCGCCTAACCTCAGAATTATTATTATTGTTTTTATACTTTGGTGTGATTGCGCTTTATAGTTCGATAGAAGACAAACGTACCGCCGCCAAGGCCGTTTCAATATTGGCTTTAGTGGGGGTTGTTAATTTGCCGATCATCCATTATTCGGTTGAATGGTGGAATACCTTGCATCAAGGAACAACCGTGTCAATGACTAAAGGGGCAAAGATGCCGGTAAGCATGTTGATACCGCTATTAGTAATGGCAACGGCATTCAAATTTCATTATGTAATAGCGGTTTTAATGCGTGCCAGAAATGAACTACTGGAACGTGAAGTGAACAGTAAATGGGTTAATGAACTTGTGGAGAAGTCATGAGTCTAAATGAATTCTTAAATATGGGTGGTTATGCAGCGTATGTCTGGTCTTCGTATGGCATAACCGCAGTAGTATTAATTTGGCAAGTTATTGGTCCAATAATTCAGCGCAAGCAAATTATTAAAAAATTGGCTCGCAAACTTAAACGACAAAAGGTGAACATATGACTCCAGTACGCAAACGACGCTTATCCATGGTGGCCTTATTAGTACTTGGTGTCGCCGCTGCAACTGCTTTTGCATTGCAAGCACTCAACGAAAACATCAACCTGTTTTATACCGCAACGCAAGTGTATGCTGGTGAAGCACCACAAGGACGCTCAATTCGTTTAGGTGGCATGGTAGTTGAAGGTTCTGTCAAACGTTCAAGTCAGGGTAATGACTTAACCGTGAATTTTGATTTAACCGATAATGAACAAACTGTCACCGTGGCTTATTCCGGAATTTTACCGGATTTATTTCGTGAAGGTCAGGGCATCATTGCCACGGGTAAAGTTAATGAAGGTGGTATGTTTGTCGCGGATGAAGTGTTAGCAAAACACGATGAAGAATACATGCCCCCCGAAGTTGCTGCAACAATGAAAAAAGCAAAACTAAATATGGAAAAGAAACAAAACTCTAAACAACAAGGAGGCAGTTACTAATGGTACCTGAAATTGGACACTTTGCATTAATACTCGCGCTATGTCTTGCGTTAGTGCAGTCAATATTACCGTTAGTTGGTGCGCAAACTAATCGTTACAATTGGATAGCCGTTGCACGTCCTGCAGCATATGCCCAATTAGCAGCATTAGTTGTATCCTATGCTAGTTTAACCTATGCTTTTTTAGTTCACGATTTTTCAGTATTATACGTGGCAAATAATTCCAATAGCCACCTACCAACCTTGTATTTATTTTCAGGTGTTTGGGGTGCGCATGAAGGTTCACTATTATTGTGGGCCTTAGTGTTATCCATCTGGACAAGTTCGGTGGCATTTTTTAGTAAAAGTATTCCGCATATTACCGTTGCACGTGTTATTAGTGTTCTGGGCATTGTTATGGTGGGTTTTTTATTATTCTTAATTTTAACCTCAAATCCCTTTGAGCGAATTTTCCCTGCGCCACTAGATGGTCGGGATCTTAATCCATTATTACAAGATATTGGTTTAGTCATTCACCCGCCAATGTTATACATGGGTTATGTTGGTTTTTCAGTAGCTTTTGCTTTTGCAATTGCAGCATTAATTGCCGGTCGCTTAGACAGTGCTTGGGCGAGATGGTCACGTCCGTGGACAAATATCGCATGGGCATTTATGACTATCGGTATCGCCTTGGGTAGTTGGTGGGCGTATTACGAACTTGGCTGGGGTGGTTGGTGGTTTTGGGATCCTGTCGAAAATGCATCATTCATGCCGTGGATTGTGGGTACCGCATTAATGCATTCCTTAATCGTAACTGAAAAACGCGGCACCTTTAAAGCATGGACAGTATTGCTTGCAATTTTTGCATTTTCATTAAGCTTGCTTGGAACATTTTTAGTACGTTCCGGAGTGCTAACATCGGTACATGCCTTCGCCAGCGATCCTGCTCGAGGCGTATTTATACTGATATTTTTGTGCGTGATGGTTGGTGGCTCATTGCTGCTTTATGCTTGGCGCGCACCACAAATCAAAAGCGCCAGTACCTTCGAATTTATTTCACGAGAAACGGGTTTATTGGTTAACAATGTTATCTTGGTTGCAATCGGTTCAAGTATTTTATTAGGAACTTTATATCCATTGATCTTAGATGCTGTCACCGGTTCTAAAATATCCGTTGGTCCTCCTTATTTTGGTACGATCTTTTTAATTTTATTAGTACCGCTCACCATCATGCTTGGTTTTGGTCAGTTCTTAAAATGGAAAGAAGATGATGCTAAAGCCGTAGTTGCTAAACTGAAAGTTCCAATCATATTAAGTTTGGTGCTTGGTACCAGTTTTATTTTTGTTAGTCCATTTTTTAATTGGCAACAAGTAACAGGTTTTGAATTGTTTCAAGCCATAGTTGGAATGATATTAGGTATCTGGGTGATGAGCACGACTGTGATGTCTTTTTATCAACGAATCAAAGGTAAAGCCTCAATAGCGAATGCGCTCATGAGTATACCGCGTGGTTTCTATGGCATGACAATCGCTCATATCGGCATGGGCGTATTTATTGTTGGCATGATTATCGCCACCGTTTTTAGTCTTGAAAAAGACGTGCGCCTAGTTCGAGGTGAATCGTATTCCTTAGCAGATTATACTTTTAAGTTTAACGGTGTGCGAAATCTTAATGGCCCGAACTATACCGCTAATGAAGCCAGTGTCACCGTCACTAAAGATGGCGAAACAGTTGCCGTAATGCGACCTCAAAAACGAACATATCGGGTACAACGAAATGCCATGACTGAAGCTGCGATTGACGATGGTCTAACGCGCGATCTATTTGTTGCCTTGGGTGAAAAACTCGATGAGGATGGTGCATGGAGCGTGCGTTTATACCACAAACCATTTCTACGTTGGATTTGGTTAGGTGCAATCTTTATGGCACTTGGTGGTACTCTTGCCGCAAGTGATCGACGATATTTATTAGCAGCTCGACGGTCGGTAAAAGATACCGAGCTTGCAAAAGCAGCATTAGCAGGTGGTTAATTAATGAATAAGGCATTTATACCCTTAGTTGCATTTGTAGTAGTCGCAATATTTTTAGGAATTGGTTTGGTGTTAAAGCCAAAAGAAATTCCTGCGCAAAATATCGGCCAAGCGGCACCACAATTTACCTTACCCGTACTTGGAAAACCCGGTGCCACGCTCAGTGCCAAAGACATGTTAGGTAAAGTCTGGCTATTAAATGTATGGGCGTCTTGGTGTGCGGCATGCCGAGTTGAACATCCCCTAGTTAATGATTTAGCGGCTAAAAAAATAGTTGAAATAATTGGCTTAAATTATAAAGACACCGAGCAAGCCGGTGCCAGATGGCTACAGCAATTAGGTAATCCTTATAAAGTTAGCATTATGGATCTCGATGGCCGAGTCGGTATTGACTATGGTGTTTACGGTGTTCCAGAAAGTTTCTTAATTGATAAAAAAGGTATTATTCGCAAGAAACAAATTGGGCCATTTACTTACAAAGACATACAAGAAACACTCATCCCATTAATCATGAAACTTAGGGATGAATAGGGGAAAATTAGGTTAATAATGATGGATACTATTTCAAAAACGTTAATGACTGGGTTTGTTTTTATTAGCATCAGTTTTGCATTAAGCACAGTTAGTTTTGCTGGAATCGAATATGCAAAATTTGACGATCCTAAAAAAGAACAAGTCTATAAAAGATTAATTAACGAGTTGCGCTGTTTAGTTTGTCAAAATCAAACGATTGCCGGATCCAATGCGGGGCTTGCCAAAGATTTACGCAAGATAAGCTACGATATGATTCAAGAAGGTAAAAGCTATGATGATGTCGTTGCATTCATGACAAAACGTTATGGCGATTTTGTCATGTATCGTCCACCATTCAAATTGCGTACTGTGTTCCTATGGGTTGGCCCAGCAATATTCCTTATTTTAGGACTATGGTTAATGTTACGTTATGTGCGATCACGCAATAGTAGCAACCAGCAAGAACTCACTGCCGATGATCATAAACGAGCAGCATCGCTGCTAGATGATGATAAGTAAAAATACAAGTAAAAGTAGTATTAAGGATAAATAAAATATGAATGCAACGTTTTGGGTAATTTCCTTGTTAATGGTTTTAGTGAGCCTTGGTATTATATTACCAAGCATATTACGTAAACCTAAGTTTGGTGTTGAGGATTTAAGAGTCCAAAATGTTTTAATCGCCAAAGAAAAATTAAAAGAGCTAGAAGTTGAGCTAAAAACGGAAAGAATTTCAAAAGAACTTTACGATAAACGTAAAGAAGAACTCGAAACCGCCCTGCTCAATGATACCGAACAATCGAACACAGAAATAAAAGAAGTAAAACATTCAGGCAGTGCAGCTTGGATTGTTGCTATTATCACTCCAGTACTGGCTGTTGTTATGTATATAGTGTTGGGCACTTCTCCAGAATTATTAAGCAACCTAAGCCTAGCGCAATCCGGTGCAGCAGGTTCGGGGCAAACGGCTCAACAACAAACACAAATGTCTCCGCAAGTGATGGCCGAAAAAATTGCTGCTCGCTTAGAAGAAGAACCGGATAATGCCCAAGGTTGGGCCTTGTTAGGACAAACTTTCATGCAACTAAAACGCTTTCCCGATGCTGCAACCGCATTTGAAAAATCGTATGCCCTTGCTCCCGATAACGCTCAAGTGATGTTCCGTTATGCCGATTCACTTGCCATGGCCAATAACGGCAGTCTTGAAGGCAAACCAATTGAACTAATCAATAAAGCACTGATTATTGCACCGCGTGATATGACCGGTTTATGGTTATCGGGTATGTATGCAGAAGAACACGGTGACAATAAAAAAGCATTATCACAATGGACACTGTTATACCAAGTTGTTAATGGTACACAATACCAGCAACCTGTAATGGAAATGTTGTTGCGTGTTAATGGTAAAGTTGATAAAAAAAATCAAGTTGATCTAGCTGCACTGGGTAATGCGCCGGTTGGCTCCAGCACAACAAGCGCCAGCACATCGGCTGCTGTTCGCGTAACGGTGTCAATAGACAAGTCAATACAATCCAAATTTGCCGCGACCGACACAGTATTTATTTATGCCAAAGCCATGACTGGCCCACCAATGCCGTTAGCCGCCGTTAAGAAACAAGTAAAAGATTTGCCTGTTACATTAACACTAGACGATACCATGGCAATGATGCCTAGCATGAAATTATCTAAATTTCAAAAAGTAAAAATTGGTGCACGAATATCCAAATCGGGTAATGCCATTTCACAAGCCGGTGACATCAAGCAAGAACTTGTTAATATTTCAACAACAAACTCCAGTGCTGTTAGTTTATTATTAGGTGGTGCTACTGGCAGCTCAAAGCTATCAGTTATTCCATCAAGCAAAACAAAGCAAACAACAAAGCAAACAACAAAGACTAATTCATCCACCACTAGCTCGCGCAGCGTAAAACTAAAAGTCGATTTAGATCCCACTTTACAAAGTGAAGTTTCACCAAGTGATGTCGTCTTTATTTATGCTTCAGCCATGTCTGGCTCTAAAATGCCACTAGCCGTCGTAAAAAAACAAGTCAGTGATTTACCGGTTTATTTATCATTAGATGATTCAATGGCAATGACCGATTCGTATAAATTATCAGGTTTTGCCAAAGTTAAAGTAGGCGCAAGAATCTCAAAATCTGGTGGTGTGGTGGCTACAGATGGTGATCTGTTTAACGAAGTTCTAAATGTCGATACCGATAGTTCACAACCATTCACCTTAATCATTAACCAACGCAAGGGCTCAAAAAAATA
>UOFS01000037.1_pt1 | contig 99473 bp, 78 predicted proteins | sample 1989581 | NCBI WGS metagenome assembly UOFS01 (sample SAMEA4712198, study PRJEB27164) | hydrothermal vent metagenome | biome: marine basaltic hydrothermal vent biome; feature: marine hydrothermal vent; material: mineral | place: Pacific Ocean | collected 2011-06-14/2011-07-23 | depth 1691 m | reverse complement strand
ACCCACCGAGTGAATTGTTTTTGATAGCGCGCTATCATCGCGGCGCCTAAATTGGCTTTAGACGGGAAATGATAGTGTATTGCAGCATTCCGGATGCCTAATTGCTTGGCAATGTGACTGTAACTAAAGCCGTTATAACCGCGTAGTTGCAAGTTTTCGCTGGCCAAGTCGAGTATTTTATCTTTGGTTGATATTCCATCAGTCATTGTATTAACATACTTACTAGTTAGTAAGCTGTCAAGTTTAGAAGAACTGCTGAGTTAATACCATTATAGTGTGCTTGTTCATTTTTTAGCGTACTCATTGCACAATGGTGTGATTAGAAATATCCTGACGTGATAAATGTAAATTTAAAATAAATAAGAGGTTTTTGTGGATAGTATTATTTCTGTGTTTGCTTTCATTTTGGGTTTATTAGTGGCTGGATTTAGCGTTATGATTTTATCTAAACGCCATTATTCGTTAATGCTAAAAGCATCTAATAATGATTTATTAATGCAATTAAATTCATCAAAAGAGCGCTTGAACAATCGTGAACGTGAAATTGCAGAATTAAAAGTAAAGTACGTTGAGCAGCAACGCGTATTAGAAAAAAATACTAGCTTATTGCAAGAATCAAAAACTGCTCAAGCGGTGGCGGTTGAAAAACTAGAACGAATTACTGAGCTTGAAACAGAGTTACAGAATGCTAAAAATTCTGAACAAACAAACCAGCAATTATTAAATTCTTATACAGCTGAAATATCAGAATTAAAAACAAGATTAGAAGAACAAGCGAAACAAAATAAAGACAACATAAAACAGTTAGATGAAACTAACGCAAAAATGATTGTTGATTTTGAAAACCTAGCCAATAAGGTGCTTGATATTCAAAGCCAAAAATTTACCGAACAAAATAAAAATAATATAAACCAAGTGCTTGATCCTTTACGCCAACAGTTGGGCGATTTTAAGAAAAAAGTAGAAGATGTTTATGATAAAGAAACTAAAGATAGGCAGTCTTTATTTCACGAAATTAAAAGCTTAAAAGACTTGAATTCAAAAATAAGCGAAGATGCTATTAATTTAACCAATGCTTTAAAAGGTGAAAGTAAAACACGCGGAAACTGGGGTGAAGTGATACTTGAACGAGTATTAGAAGCATCTGGACTTAAAAAAGGCCGTGAATATGATGCACAAGATAGTTATCGTAGTGAAGATGGAAAGTTATATTATCCCGATGTTATTGTACATTTGCCTGATAATAAAGATGTGGTAATTGATTCTAAGGTTTCATTAAACGCCTATGATCGTTTTTATTCTGCAGATGATGATATGATTCGACAGGCTGCATTAGATGAGCATATAACATCAATGCGAAATCATATTAAATCATTAAGTTCAAAAAACTATGATGATCTTATTGGCGTTAGCTCACTTGATATGGTGTTAATGTTTGTGCCAATTGAACCGGCATTAATTTTAGCCTTTGAGACAGACGAAAAACTATTCCATGAAGCATTTACTAAAGGGATATTTTTAGTGAGCCCGTCTACATTAACAATGAATTTACAAATTATTCATAATATGTGGCGCTATGAGTATCAAAATAAAAATACTCAAGAAATCGCCAAACGTGCAGGTGATTTATATGATAAGTTTGTTGGTTTTATTTCGGCTCTTGATGATGTTGGCGATAAAATTGAAAAGGCACAAGAAGCCTATCAAACTGCAAATAATCGCTTAGTGGCGGGTAAAGGTAATTTAGTGGGTAGAACACAAGCATTAAAAAAATTAGGGGCTAAAACAAAAAAATCCATCCCCGAAAAACTACTAAACGAAGTAGATTCTCTGGATAATAACAATATCGAAAAACTTAATTTTAATGAAAATGATTAAAACTAATTTTTCATGAAGCGTTGTTTCCACGATAGGAAAGTAGGATATTTAATATAGGCCTTACTTGCAACGTATTCTAGTACACCACGTAAACGAAATATTCCGACAACAGACTCAATACGCATAACTTCTTTACCGGTACTATCGTAAAACAACATTGTTGGGGCGTAGTTGATAGCTAATTTATCAGCCCATTGTTTCGCCGTGACGTTTTGTCCTGAGTGTGTTGTTACCGCAGTATTTGATTGCATATCAAGACGTATAATTTTAAAACGGCGTAATAAACTATTTATTTCTGGTGATGTTAATGGACCTGCGTGTAATACATCACAGGAGTGACATTTCGTTCGCTCAAAAATAATTAAACTGTGGTTTTGATTAATATTTAGTTTACTGCTTAGGTTAAAAGGAGGTTTTTGGAATAAATCATGTTGATTCAAATCATTTAGACCAAAGTTCATTGCAGCTTCGGCACGTGCTAAATAGTTTTTAAAACTTTCATTTTGATAATGTCCGTCCGATACATATTCTAATGCCGCTCTGAATTGGTAAGGGGGGCGATAACCGTTTAATTTTAAAGCTTGTTTCCCTTTATTATCATAGAACACCAATGATGGAGTGAAATTAGTTTTTTGCGCAATGGCATATTGTTTTTCAGTATATTTTTTATTATCAAAGCCTGTTACAGGGCGCATACCCAAGACATCGATGGCGATGACATCAAAGTATTTTTGGGTATAAGCAACAATATCTTTCTTTTCCCAGTTATTTTTAATGAATGCTTTGCAATAGGGGCAAAATCCTTGGCTGTAATAAAGAATTAAACCGCGATTTTTTTTATTGGCTTCGGCTAGGTCATCTGGAAGGTCAAGAAAGCTAAGGTTAAACCAGTCAGGGTGTGTTAAACGCTCGGTGAGTGGTTGGTCAGGAAATACAAGTGGATCATCTTGCGTGGCCACGGCAGAATATGAAATTGAAAATAGTGCTACAATTGATAGTATTATGTGTGAATATTTATTCATGGATTATATATTGTAGTAGTAGTTAAAAATTAAGTACTTTTGTTAGGTATTAGTGTTTTTTTTCAAAGAAAAGTTCAATAAAAGTAAGCCAATAATCATAAATGGAATGCTAAGCAATTGACCTGTATTGAAAAATAAATCAACATCGTAATTTTCTTGCTTTACCTTAATAAACTCGATTAGAAAGCGAGAGAAAAACACACAAAATAGTAATGTTCCAAATAGTGCGCCTTGTTTGTGTTTAATATTAGTCTTGTTATACAAATATAGTAATAAAGTAAAAATGCTGATGTATGAAAAGGCCTCATAGAGCTGTGCCGGATGACGAGGAATTAGATCAACCTTTGTAAAGATTATAGCCCACGGTACATTACTTGGTATTCCGATAATTTCTGAGTTAAAAAAATTACCAATTCGGATAAAAAAGGCTGAGAATGCAATAGGGATTGACACTCGGTCTAACACCCATAATGAAGACATTGTTATTTTACGTTGGTATAAATAAATGCTGAGAATAATTCCAATTGCTGCACCATGGCTGGCTAGGCCACCTTGCCAAATATATAAAATTTTAATTGGTTGTGCTAAATAAAACGCAGGCTCGTAAAATATAACGTGTACTAACCTTGCTCCAATTAGTGTTCCAGCTATTTGATACCATAATAATCTATCAACATCGGCAATATTTTTTTCCTCAGAATTGTATATCCATTGCATAATGAAATAACTTACAATAAAACCACCGGAAAAAAACAATCCATACCAACGGAATTTTACGGCACCAATACTTAAAATAATTGGGTCAGCAGACCATGTTATATAATCCATATTATGTTCTAGTTCTTTTTTTGAAATTGGATTTTCTTAGAGCTTTTTTATCGATTGAATCTTTTTTAATTTGCTCAACTTTGAGTAATTCCTGAGTAATAACATCAGGCGTTTCAAGTGTTATATTTCCAAGAGTGCCGTTTCTTAATTCATTTAAAAAAATGCTTGAAACTTGATTCAACTCTACCTGACCTCCAGAACGAAGGCAGCCGCGTTGTCGTCCAATATATTCCAGCAGTTCTAATTCATTTTTAGGAATGGTGTCAAATTGATATCTTTTTTGTAATTGTTCTGGATAGTGTTGTAATAAAAAATCGGCTGCAAAAAATGCAATATCAGTATGGTCAATTGCTGTGTCTTTAATTGCTCCCGTTGTTGCAAGTCGATAGGAACTGTTTTCATTTTCAATCTTGGGCCACAACATTCCCGGTGTATCCAATAATGTTATGTTATGATCGATTTTAATGACTTGCTGTGTTTTGGTTATTGCCGGTTCATTACCGGTTTTAGCAATAATCCTTTTTGCTAATATATTTATTAATGTTGATTTTCCAACATTGGGGATGCCCACAATCATGGCATGTATGCCGCGATCCGATTTGGCTTTTTCGGGTACTATTTTATGACAGAGGTCAATAATTTTTCGCATTTTGTCAGGTTGACTAGAACTTAATGCTATCGTTTTTATGTTTCGCTGTTGTTCTAAATATTCCTGCCATATTTTTGAGATAAGGGCATCAGCTAGATCGCTTTTATTCAAAACTTTGATGCAAGGTTTGTCACCGCGTAAGGAATTAAGCAAGGGATTTTGACTGCTAAAAGGAATTCGCGCATCAAGAACTTCAATAATTATATCAACTTTAGGCAAAGTTTCTTTGATTTGTTTACGCGCCTTGTGCATATGACCGGGGTACCACTGTATATGCATGATGACCTTTAGATTATATAATAAAAAACACTATTTTAAGGTTTTACCGTCAAGATGTAAAAGATTTCTTGAACTAATTAGACGTTTATTTTTTAGCTGGTTTAACATCATTTTGGTTAATCCTTGCCTTGCCTTTCATTTAATATCGGCTCGATTAATATGGGTCTAAAAATGCTGGTATTATTATTTTGATCTATTGTTGGTTTTCTTGTAAGACTTGAATTAAATTTCCTATAATTGCCTGTACTTAAAAAGAATTTAAAGTTTAAGGTTGGGTTCCTTTTTTTGGGGTAAGGTGAAGTTCATGTCTAACATATTGCGGTTAACGTTAACTGTTGGTTTTTGAGGATTGTTTGTTACAGTCAATAACGTTATATACCACATTGAATGTGGTATATTTTACCCCTGTTGCTTCAATCGATGATTAGTCATAGTGTATTTTAATCTTTTGCACGAAATCAATGCATTAGTATTTAATCTATACGTTATAAATGTGTATCATGGCAATATAAAAAGTAGGCTCAAAACTTAAACTAAAAAAATAAATAGTGGTGCAAAAATGAAATTATCAATTATTAGTGGCAGTCATCGCGATCCTTCACAAAGTATGAAGGTTGCAAATGTTATAAAATCAATGTTGTTAAACGGGATTTGTCAAGAAGTTAACGTCATTAGTTTAGCCAATAATCCATTACCGCTTTGGGATTCAGGGGTTTGGGATGCCGATCCAAAATGGCAAGAAATATTAACACCGCATCGAGAACAATTATCATCGAGTGATGCGTTTGTGGTGATTAGCCCAGAATGGCATGGACAGGTACCGGCTGGGCTTAAAAACTTTTTTTTATTGTTTGGTAAAAATGAGTTAGGTCATAAACCGGCTATGATAGTGACAGTCTCATCTGGTGATGGTGGTAGTTATCCTGTTGCGGAGTTAAGGATGAGTAGCTATAAAAATAGTCGTCTGTGTTATATTCCTGAGCAGGTTATTATTAGAAAAGTTGAGCAAGTTTTAAACGAATCCAGTAGTAATAACGATGAAAAGTCCGATAGTTTTTATCGTGAGCGATTAGAATGGGCGCTTAAAATATTAGCTGAATATGCTAATGCTTTAGCACAGGTTCGGGCTAGTGGAGTAACACAAACGGATAAATTTAATAATGGTATGTGATATGTTAAATATAGATACTATAAGTACTACGTTAAGAGAGTTTGCTAATGAACGTGACTGGAATCAATTTCATTCACCTAAAAATTTATCCATGGCACTAAATGTTGAAGCAGCTGAATTATTAGAACATTTTATGTGGCTAACTGAGCAACAAAGTTTATCTTTAACGAAAGAAAAGCTTGAGCAAGTGGAAACCGAAATTGCCGATGTGCTTATTTACCTTATTCGCCTATCTGATATTTTGAAGATAAATTTAAACAATGCTGTTAACTCTAAAATGGCTTTAAACGCTCAAAAATATCCTGCTGATAAAGTTTATGGCAGCGCTAAAAAATATACTGAATATGAATGATTCTTTATCAGCGTTGAATGAAAAATTTGCAATTGATGGCTCTGTCATTTTTAAGCAGATTGAAGATGAGCATAATAATCTACTATCGATTGAAATACGCAATCAATATGCTTTTGCTGAAATTCAACTGCAGGGTGCGCATTTAACCACTTGGACACCCAATAATTCTATCCCCGTTATTTGGTTATCAGAAGATGCCAAGTTTACCGCAAATAAATCCATTCGTGGTGGCATTCCTATCTGTTGGCCTTGGTTTGGAGCCCATCAATCTGATTCTAATTTTCCGGCTCATGGTTTTGCTCGAACAGTGCAATGGCAGGTTGAGTCAATTGAAGTTTTAAAAACCGGTGAAACTCAAGTGCTATTGATTTTACCGGAACTCAATATCCCTGTTACACAGTGGTCGGTAGAAAGTAAAGTGCAATGTATTTATACTGTTGGTCAAACGTTAGAAGTTGAACTTATAACTCATAATTTGAGTCAAGAAAATATTGTTATCGGTGAGGCTCTACATAGTTATTTTAATGTTAGTGATGTGCGAAACATCATTATTGAAGGGCTTGATGAGTGTCAATATTTAGATAAACTCGATGATTTTAAGTGTAAAATTCAAGCAGGTAATATCGATATTCGACAGGAAGTGGATCGTGTCTATATAGCAACTGATCAAGAATGCATTATTGAAGATCTTGGATATAACCGCAGAATTCGAATTAATAAAAAAGGCAGTTTATCAACTATTGTATGGAATCCTTGGCTTGAAACGGCTACTAAAATGGCTGATTTAGGACAAGACGGTTATTTAAGTATGGTTTGTGTCGAAAGTGGCAATGCTGCGCAAGATGTCATTACCATTAAACCCGATAATAAACACAGTTTAACTGTTTGTTATTCGGTTGATGAAATAACATAACTCAGTTCGTTGTTTATTCTAAACTTAGCTCAATCAAGATATTTTTCTTGCCACATTAAATATTGTACTCGAACATGTTCGGCAAAATCTTTTTTATCAATAAAGCCCTCAGGGCTGATGGCATCGTGAACATAATAATTAGCACGATTATTTTGGCAAGTCATAAAATGCCAAAATTTGTCAATTAAGGTATCGGGGTCGAGCCATTCAAATGTTTCTTGTTCTTCATATTGTAAAAAAACGGGGACGATTGGTACCCCCGTTTTAATCGATAGCTCAAATGCACCGGTATGGAACGTGTCACCGATTCTTCTGCCGTAACAACCACCCTCTGGAAACATTAAAATATTAGAGCCTGATTTTATTTTATTCATTAATTGTTCAACGACTTTTTTTCTTGAGTCTGGATCCGAACGTTTAACATACATGGTGCCGGCCGCAACACTGATCTTTCCAAGTAGAAACCATTCGCGTACCCCTTCTTTGGCTAGTGGGTAAGCATTAAATAAAGCGGGAACACCAAAATCTTCAAAAGCCGATGGATGGTTTGCAATTAATATAAAGTGGTCGGGTAGTACGGCTTTATTTTTTTGATGTAGGCGTAAATCGACGTTTAATGCACGCACCAGCAGACGACACCAAATTCTGGATAAATTATGATATTGATGTTGCTTTAGTATTCTTGGATACCAAGAAATGACATAGAGTATTATTGTAAAAGTGGCAACTTCGAGCCAACAATAACTCAACCATATAATTTTTAAAATCAAATGAAGCACTAATTTACCTATTTTGTTATTATTAAAATGAGTCAATAGACAAACTATGTTGCCATTATATTAAGTAAAACAGTTATCATGCTAATGTCAAATTTTGTTAATTAATTTTAATATGTTGTGGTAATTAATTGAGTTATACAGTGATTTTGTGATAATTTTATCAAAATATAACAATTAGGATTCTGACAGTGGAACAAGATTTAATCAAACAATTAGAAGATACCGGCAACTATCATGTTATTAAGCGTTTTGAACCGGTTGAATTTTATCATCAAGTCGCTAATCCCGATTCAAATATTGAATTGCGTAAGTGCATTTTCTTAGATGTTGAAACAACAGGATTGAGTCATAACGAAGATACGGTTATTGAGCTGGCTATGGTGCCATTTGAATATGATGCTGATGGAAATATCTATAATGTGTTACCAGCTTACAATGGCTTCCAAGATCCGGGTAGACCTATTCCAGTAAAAATTACCGAACTTACAGGAATAACTGATGATATGGTAAAAGGCCAATCTTTGGACATGGTTAAAATTACAGAGATGTTATCAGATTGTGTCTTGGTTATTGCGCATAATGCACGTTTTGATCGCCCCTTTATGGAAGCTGTGAGTGATGAGTTTAAAGAAAAATACTGGGCTTGCTCAATAGCCGATGTTGACTGGAGTGCGGAAGGTTTTGGTAGTAGTAAATTAGAATTTTTGGCTTATCAATTTAAGTTTTTTTATGAAGCACATCGTGCCGTTATTGATTGTCAAATTGGTATTCATATATTAACTCAAACCTTGCCAAAATCTGGTGCTAATGCGATGCAATTATTATTATCTTCTGCAAGACGAACCGATTTTCGCCTTTGGGCAAAAGGCGCACCTTTTGATAAAAAAGACGAACTACGTAAACGCGGTTATCGTTGGGCAAATGGTGATGATGGTGGTTTTAAAGCATGGTATTTAGATTTGCCAGAATCCGAGCTTGATACAGAATATGATTATTTAAGTGAATATATTTTTAATAGAACCATTTCAAATCTACCAACAAAAAAATTAACAGGTAAGTTGCGTTATTCTAGCCGTATATAGTGTATTTATTTTTTAGAATTATTTTGTTATTTAGTTTAAGCTTGGTTTAATTGCCTGTAGTAAAAATAATTTTAATTTTGAATCTGCTCAAAAAAATGGAATACTGATAATATTCACTTCCCGTCACTCCCGCAAGCTTTTAGAGGGAGTCCATTGGCACTGAAATATCAACCACCACTTATAAGTTAAAAGTTTACTGGATGCCGGCTTAATCCATGGCCAGATGACAGATAAGAAAGACTTTTTAATGGCTACTTTATATGGCGTAGTTTAATTTTTGTCTGTATATTAGCCTATATAAATTTATACTAATAATCCAAATGGTGACTGGATATGTCAAAACGTGAGAGACAAGCAGGCGAAGCTATTGATACAGCCAAACTTGATAAACTAGTTGCCGATACTCGTCGAGCAATTGATAAACGCCAAGAAGGTTATCGTGAACAGTCTTTAAAATTACACCCGTGGATTTGTGGTCGTTGCGCTAGAGAATTTACCCGAAAGAATTTACATGAGTTAACAGTTCATCATAAAGATCATAATCATGATAATAATCCGAGTGATGGCAGTAATTGGGAAAATCTTTGTTTGTTTTGCCATGATAATGAACATCAAAAGTTTGTGGATAAAATTCGAGGCTTTCAAAGCCTCGAGACCAGTAGTGCCGAACCAGCAACCTTTAATCCGTTTGCAGGGTTAGCGGATATGTTGAACAAAGATAGTAAGAAATAAATTTAACTGGAGAATAGAAGTGCCAAAAGCAAGTGATTTAAAAACAGGAAGTGTGGTTGATATTAAAGGTATGCCTTATATCGTTAAAAAATTAGAAGCAAAAAGTCCTTCATCACGTGGCGCTGCAACATTATATAAAGTTCGGTTTATTAATTTGCAAACAAAACAAAAACTTGATGAGTCCTTTAAAGGAGATGATTTTTTAAAAGAGACAGACTGCGAACGAACCCAAGTTCAATTTTCTTATAAAGATGGCGATCAATACACCTTCATGAATTCAGAAGATTATAGCCAATACAGTATTAATAGCGATAGCATTGAAGAATTAGTGCCTTATATTACCGATGGATTAGACGGTATTACTGCATTATTATCTGATGGAGTATTATTAAGTGTTGAATTACCGCAGTCACTTAATCTTGAAATTGTTGAAACTGCTCCAGGAATAAAAGGTGCAACAGCAACAGGACGAACTAAACCAGCTACGTTAATAACGGGTTTAGAAATTCAAGTGCCCGAATATTTAGAACCGGGTGAATTAATTAAAGTAAATACCACCACGGGAAAATTCATGTCGCGGGCTAAAGAAGACTAACTCATTAGAGCATGACTTAGTTTTTATAAAATCATGCTCTAGTTTTAAAACCTAATAAAATAGTTTAAGCATTCCTAACATCACGAATAAAAATAATAATGTCATAATACCACCCGCTTTTAAGAAATCTTTAACGCTGTAACCGGCTGGTCCCATTATTAAAGCATTAACTTGATGCGTTGGAATTAAGAAAGAATTTGATGTTGCTAGAGCTACAGTTAATGCAAACATGGCAGGATCGGCGCCAGCAATTCCAGCAACTTGTGCTTGAATAGCGATATTCACTGCCAGAGGCACTAATAATACCGTTGCCCCAACATTCGACATTACCAAGGTGAAGAATGTCGCTAAAATCGCAATGATTATTTGCAACATAAATGGACTAACATCATTACCAACCAAGGCAAGTGTTTGTACCGCTATCCACTGTGCTGTACCCGATGTTTCAACAGCAACTCCAAGCGGGATTAAACTTGCCAGTAAAAATACGGTTTTCCAACTGACGGCCTCATAGGCTTCATCTATACTCAGCACGCCAGTTAAAATCATACCTAATGCGCCTGCAAATAATGCTACGGATAAACGTACATCTAACATCACTAATACTAAGGCTAATGCTAAAAAGACTAAAGCATGTATTACTTTATTTGGTCGAGTTTCTTCATGGGGATATTCCGTGGTCACCACAATAAAGTTTGATTCTTTTTCTAGTTTTGCAAGTTGGTTCCAATTAACATGACATATTAAAGTATCACCACCAACTAAAGGAATATCGCGAACTTCAACTTGTTCGGTTTCTATTTCTTCATCGTCTTTATCTTTTTCTAAATTAATACCTTCCGAAATTGTTCTATTTTGACGGTGAATTGCCATTACTGTCAGACCATAAACTTTACGCATGGCGATATCACGGCAGGACTTACCAACTACCGATGAACCAGGGGCAACTACAATTTCAGCGATACCCGATGTAGAGTGGGTTAATACCGGTAAAAAGACTTCAATATTTTTTTTCAATTCGGTTTTATATTTTTTAGAAAATCGTTTTAAAGCCCAGTTTGAAGCAATAACACCGATAATGTCACCATCTTTAATTTCAACATCGTGCGCTAAACCCGAAGGAGCAAGCTTAAATCGATCGCCAGATTTGATTGCAACAATACGTAACCGATTTCCGACTTCAATTTCGTCAAGTGTTTTGCCAAGCAATAAACTATCGGCAGTAATGTGTAATTCATTTAAAGCATAATCCACACCGTATATTCGTTTAAGATAGTCAACAGTGCTTTCAGAGCTAGTTAAAACCTTGCTTTTGCCAGCCGGTAAAACATAACGTCCAGCAATAACAAAGTATAAAATACCGGTTAAGATCATTGCTGCACCAATGGGTGCAACAGAGAACATACTGAATATGTCCATTTTTGGTAAACCTTGCGCCAGCAGTGTTTCGTTTGAAGTAATTATTAAATCATTTAACAAAATTAAAGGACTGGATCCAATCATGGTCATGGTACCGCCACAGATAGCACAAAATCCCATTGGCATTAATAAGCGCGATAAAGGAATTCCGGAGCGCGCTGAGATACGACTAACAACGGGTAAAAATAAAGCCGCTGCTCCAACATTTTGCATGAAACTGGAAATGAAACCAACGGTGCCAGATATAATTGGTATGATGGTTTTCTCGGTAGTGCCACCAACGCGTAAAATAAAAGCGGCAACCACACTCATAACACCGGTTTTATCGAGTCCGGCACCAATAATTATAACCGCGATGATGGAAATAACCGCATTACTGCCAAAACCATTAAAAAGTTTAGAGGAATCTATTAAATCTGGAACTCCCGGAATGACCGTGGTTAATCCCAAAAAGACCATAACAATGATGGCTGCGACATCAACTCGAACAACCTCAGAGACAAATAAATAGATGGTGAAGGCTAGTATACTCAACACCCAAATCATCTCTACAGTTAATTCCATGGCACTTTTTCCTCTATATGGTCATTTTAAAGTGCTAATTTTACCATGCACAAAATAATAAGCAATTCGAGAAATTATTAAACTCATCTTAACTTATTGATTTTAAATTAATAACTTGAATATATAAGGTTTAATGAGGTTTTGCTGTTTATAAATGATAAATATAATATCATCGTGTTTTGATCACTATTAGTAATATAAAGAAGAAACCAGAAATAAATGTTAAATTTCACCAATCTTGCCTTGCGGCGGGGCGCCAAAGTCTTATTACAGAATGTTACTACGACCTTTCAGAAACCACAAAAAGTTGGTATTACAGGAGCCAATGGTGCCGGTAAGTCGAGCTTATTTGCTCTTATCCGAAATGAACTGCATGTTGATGAGGGTGACTTTTATATCCAGCCCAAGATAACCATTGCCCATGTTGCACAGGAAACACCGGCCGTTAATGTCGCGGCAATTGAATATGTTAAAGATGGTGATACTGAATTACGCAGTATCGAACAAAAAATTGAGTTTGCCGAAAAAAATGAAAACGGTACTGAATTAGCACAGCTGTATTCCGATATGGAGCATATTGATGGTTATACCGCCAATAGTCGTGCAGGACGGTTATTGCACGGACTCGGTTTTAGTGCTGAACAAGAACAAGTGAGTGTCTCGGAATTTTCTGGAGGCTGGCGTATGCGCTTGAATTTAGCACAAGCCTTAATGTGTCGTTCAGATTTATTGTTGCTTGATGAACCTACCAACCATTTGGATCTTGAAACCGTCATCTGGCTCGAGGATTGGTTACGCAGTTATCCCGGCTTGTTATTATTAATTTCACACGATCGCGATTTTTTAGACAGTGTCGTATCTCACATTGCACATATCGAACAGGGCGAACTAAAGGTTTATACCGGTAATTATTCTGAATTTGAAATTAGACGGGCAGAACAACTTGCCACCCAACAAGCAGCTTACGAGAAACAACAAAAAGAAATTGTTCATATGCAAAGTTTTGTTGATCGTTTTCGCGCTAAGGCTACAAAAGCAAAACAAGCACAGAGTAGAGTAAAAGCCTTAGAACGCATGACCATCATAAGCCAAGCGCATATTGATTCACCTTTTTTCTTTCATTTTAAAAAGTCAGAAAATATACCTAGTCCCATTTTAAGCTTGGATGATTGTAGTGTTGGTTATTCTGATACCATGATTTTATCCAAAATTAATTTAATTGCCAGTGAAGGTGATCGAATTGGTTTACTCGGACACAATGGTGCAGGTAAATCAACATTGATTAAATTGTTAGCGGGAGAGTTGACGGCACAGCAGGGTTTAAGGATACCAGCAAAAGAAATTAATGTAGGCTATTTTGCTCAGCATCAGTTAGAGCAATTAGATGACCACGCTAGCCCTATATTACACTTGCAACGTATCGACCCAAAGGCTACTGAAAAACAGTTAAGGCAATATCTTGGTGGTTTTGCTTTTCGTAATGACATGGCGACATCAACAATAGCACATTTTTCAGGTGGTGAAAAAGCACGTCTGGTGCTTGCTATTTTAGTATACCAAAAGCCCAATTTATTATTATTAGATGAACCAACTAACCACCTTGATCTTGAAATGCGCTATGCTTTAACTACAGCATTACAAGAATTTGAAGGTGCTATGTTAATAGTATCGCATGATCGACACTTACTCCGAACCGTTACCGATAAACTATTGTTGGTGGCTGATGGTAAAGTTGAAGATTTTGATGGCGATTTAGATGATTACCGTCAGTGGGTGAAAGATCAAGATAGGGATATTACTGATAGTCGGGTATATGACAAAGACGCGAGCGCTGAAAATAACACAACTAAAAAGCAAGTAAGGCAATCAGCAGCCGAACAACGTCAAAAAACCAAACCGTTACGCAATAAAATTAAAAAGTTTGAAACTGAAATTGATAAATTAACAAAGCTTAAAGAAAATTTTGATACTGCCTTGGCAGAAAGTGCAATTTATGAAGATGACAATAAAGAAAATTTAAAAAAAATATTAGCTGAACAAATTGAAAATACCAAAAAATTGAATGATATTGAAGAACAATGGTTTGAGGCTAATGATGAACTTGAGAGTTTGACGTCAATTTAACTTGGCTGATAGAGAGATAGAGGTGTGAGTATGTTATTGGGATTTAAAAATTCTTTAAATATTTTACCTGCTGTAAAATTTACAGTATTGCGTTTTCCCTTTGCTTCTATTAGTGCTTTTTGTGCAACTTTAGTATTGCTAGGCTTAGTTCACGATTTTAATTTTTTATCTAATGACAATAGCTTTAGATTATTTATTGCTTTGCTTTATAGCTCCTTGGCGTTAACGTCATTAAAGCTTTTTGTAGAAGCTCGGAAGTGGTCTCTTGCGAAGCATAGCAGCGTAGCGATTATAGTATTATTAGTTATAAGTTATTTCTCATGGTTTATTTTATTTAAACATGAAAAAATCATAATAATATTTTTTTCCTTAGTTATTGCATTAAGCCTGTCTTTTGTGCCCTATATTAATAAATCAAGCAGCACCTCATCTTTTTGGTTTTTTAATTATGAAACAGGTGTTGCTATTTCTTATGCTCTAGTTGCAAGCATAGTCTTAGGAGCAGGACTTTCAGTAATCCTTGTGAGTATTGAATATTTGTTTGATATTAATATGCCTTCAAAAATATTTGTCGATACTTGGTTGTTAACTTGGGGAGTCTTTTTCCCGATATATTTTTTATCTAATATTTCTAAAGAGTTTGATTTTCAAGAAGAACTGTGTGATTTTCCCAGAGGCATAAGTTTTATCACTAATTATATTTTTGTGCCTTTGATGTGGGCGTATATGGCAATATTATATGCTTATTTTGCTAAAATAATTTTTCAATGGGAGTTGCCACGCGGTAATCTTGGTTCAGTTATAATTGCATTTGGAACCATCGGTGTTTTAACAAAAATATTGTCTTATCCAATTCGTAATAATGGTACACGATTACTAATGATATTTGATCGTTATTTTTATTACGCATTGATAGTTCCCATTATTTTATTAGCAATTGCAATTAGCATTCGTATTTATGATTATGGAATAACCGAGTCGCGTTATGCGGTAGTTTTATTAGGCGTGTGGTTGGCCATTATTATTGCAATGACGGCCATTAAAAAAGATCGTTTTCATATTAAATATATTCCAATGTTATTTGCTTTGTTGGCATTTTTTGCGTCCTTTGGGCCTTGGGGAGCTGTGTCTATGTCGCTTAATAGTCAGCTAAGTCGTTTTGAAGCAACTATGCAAAAACACAATTTACTCGTTAATGGTCAAGCGGTAAAATTTCAAGGCAAGCTATTATCATTTAGTGAACGCAAACATTTAAGTTCTTTAGCTGATTATTTAATGAAAAATGACTACCGTCTTAGTCACATAAAACCTTTTTTTAAGACATTAGTGACCAATTCTGGTGCGGCGCAGTTAACGAGTTCATCTTATGGAGGCAGTCGAAAAATATTTGATTTAATGGGTATTGAGCACGTTAATTACTGGCAAAAATCAGACAACCTCCAACGCTTTAACTATAAGGGCGATCTAAATGAAATTAATAGTAACTTAGTTGGTATTAAAAATTATGATTTTATAGGTCAGTTTTCGAGTTATTTTAAAATTAGACATTTAAAAACTCGAACGTATCACTTTAGATACGATAATGTATTACAAAGTATTAAAATTTCACAAAACGAGTCTAAAATTATTGTGCAACTTGAACAAGGCGAGGCACTTGTCTTTGATATAGCACAAGTAGTAAAAAAATTACAAGCACAAAATGTTATAACGATTACTAATGATAATATTGCAGGTTTAACATTAATAGAAAAAAATGCTAATAATAGTGAAGTGAAATTACTTTTAACGAGAATAAATGGCCATGTATCCGATGATAAGACCATTAAAATTAAAAATGTTAATTATTTATTAATGCTTAGAATTAAATAATTAAGTTAGGTTAAGTTGAAGTTTTTAGAAGCCTAAACAAAACCAACTTGTTTTGGCTTTAAGAGGATTATGTAAAAATTGATATATTTGTAATTATATTATGGTTTTGTACACATAACCGTATAATATTAATAGAAATATTTAAGATTTTGTAATAACCTAGCCCTAATGAAATATGAAACTATATAATATGGAATTATATTTAGTATAAACACATCAATAGTTAATCAAATATAACAACGTTTGATAGTCAATAATTGCTTACGGATCTGAGGAAATTTAGTATGTTTTCAAACAAATTATTTAGAGGTATTATAATCATAGCTGTCTTCGCGACAAGTTTATCCCTAGTCGCATGCGGTGGTGGTGAGAGTAATACTGTAGATACTTCACCTGTCTCCGCATTGGATCCAATTCTTATAAATAACTTTAATGCGGCCTTAATAGCAAAACAAGGCTACACTGCGCTAACTCAGTTAAGTGATCAAACAACAGCATTAATCCCGAATACCACAGCAACGACAAGCCTTGCCGTTGTGAATATTTCAAACTACAGTCTTAATGATTATAAATTAGCACAGGCAGATGCCCTTGTTACAAGTTGTACTGGCAGTGGCTCTCGTTCTAGCTCTGATCCAACAGTTAACCCAATTATAATTTCTTACGTTGCCTGTGTTGAAGGTAATACAAGCACAACGGGTACGGTTAGCTTTGATGTTACCGGTACAATAGCATTTACTGATTTGCAAATAACTGATAATACTAGCAATATAACTGTTACCTTAAATGGTTCTGCAACAGTCATTATATCTTCTGATGTGGCTACTGGTGAAAATACCTTTACTTTTAAAGGAACATTGTTATCCGTCAAAAAAGAACTTGATGTTGTTAATTTACAAAACTTTAATGTTACGCAAATAACGAATATCAATACTCAGATAATAACACTAACCATTGATTATAGTTTGAGTAGCTCGCTCATTGTAGGTTCATTAAATGTCGAGACAATAAATCCATTTAAAACTACAATTGGTATGGCGTATCCCTTTGCAGGGCAGCTTGTGGTAACAGCTGCTCAAGGGTCTAAGGTTCGATTAACAGTCAATAGCGATATAGGTAATAATGCAATTACATTAGATATTGATCCAGATGGAACAGGTTATGATCCAACTTTAAGTCAGCCGTATTCATGGGAAGAATTTTTCTAGGGTTTACTATCTAACTTAGTGTCGATATGGCAATTGAACGACTAGTGGGTTTACATGTAACGGACGATGCTTTGTATCAACAGTATCGTGAAGCAATGTTACCGATATTAAAACAACACGGTGGTGGTTTTGGTTATGACTTTAAAATAGCTGAAGTTTTACAAAGTGAAGTTGATCAAAATATTAATCGTCTTTTTACTATTTATTTTGAAAGTGAAAAGTTGATGGATGATTTTTTCAAAAATGAAAAATATTTAGTGGTACGTAATCAATATTACGTACCAGCAGTATCAGCAACTACGATCATTTCAAAATACTCTCGTTAAATATATATTATGTTGGATCGATAATTCCTTCACCAATCATTCGTAATGCCGTTAGACTCGGAATGAAAAAGTAATCCCCTCCACGGGTTTCTACAAAACGCGGTATATTACTGCAAAAAAAGGGTGCTTTTTCACCATTTGGATCGGCTTCAATAACCATTCGCCCACTTGCTTTATTTTTATCATCAACACCGTGGTTTCCCAAAATGGGATCTTTATCACTGGATTGCTTGAAGTCATTACCGTAATTAATCCATTGTTGTTGTACAAACTCAAATTGTCGTTTTATATTTGCATTTATTGCCATAAAAATAATGCCGTGATTACCATTATTTTGAGTTGGATCTGTTACATCCCCATAGGGTAAACCACGACGTAATATTCGCCGACGGTTTATTAATGCTCCCGGAGTATTAAATGCGTCTTTAACGCCGAATTCTAATGAACCTCGTGGGTTGGCTCGACGGGTATGTGCCGATAGAGGACAACGAGCGCCTTCAATATCATTATTAAAATTAAAACCAACTAATTCACTTCGTAACTGTAGATATTCCTGTTGTGCAGATTCTCTTTCCTCAGTTGAGCCTGCATTACGAATTTGTTGCTTAACAGCTGTAAATCTATCATTAAATTTAGTCGCATCATTTTCAGAAGGAAATTTAGTGATAGGAGCACCATTTCGCCAACGACCAACAAATTTAGCCGCTAGACTTTCTTCGCTATCAGGATAACCTTCTGCGGTAGTTTTAAGATAATTATTAAACGAAGCTACATTCTCATGTAATTTACGGAAGACCATAAAAGTACCGTTATAGGATAATAATCTAGGGTAGGGTGCCATAGGATACTCAAATGCCTCGTCACGATGACCTAAAATAAATTCTCCCGTCTCTAGTGGCTCCCAACCAGAAATTGTAGCTGGATCATCTCCTGTGGGTTTACCACCACCAATAACATTGGCTGGATTGGAACCTGTTCCTTTGAAGAAGGGATCACTTATACCATCGGTATATCCAAAGTGTTCCTTGGGGGTTGGAATACCATTTTTAAAAATTGCTGAAGCTTCTTGATAAGGTAAATCTTCCGCAGCATTGTCTCCACGGTGGCCATGTAGCTGTTCAACACCTTGATTGGTATTTTCAAGAAGTGCTAGCAATTCTTGATAACGTGTATTGATTGCATCAACGGATTGTCCGTTTATCGAAAGCCATATATCCACTTGATCCTCAGATTGCCATATTGGATCCCAATTATCAGGGGAACTCTTTAAATCATCACCTAAAATGGCGTGTCTGGCTTTCATTCCCATGGCAAACTCATCTGGAAAACTTTGCAATGACTGTCTTGGAACACCTAATTTCTTTAAACCAGAGTAAGTAAAAGCTATATTAGTTGTGACTAAAGGTTTTGGAATATCTCCATTTACTGTACCAGTTACATCCCATTTTGCTGCGGTAGTAATATAGTCTACAAGTTGAGAAATAAATTGACGCCCCTGTGTTTCATTATTAATTTTGTAGAAAATATAACGAACAACTGGAAAGCCAAAGTGACCATAAGCTTTGATAATATTGCCTTGAATATCGTGAAGATCTAACGATGCGCTCATAATAGAGTCCTTATCATTTTTGTATTTGGAAAACAGTTTAAGCGGTGGCTTCTTTATCGGATGAATCACCTGTATTGGATGTATTGTTTTTTTTATCTTTATCCAGTGTGTATATGTCAGTTTTATTGATTGACTCGGTACACGCCCCTGGTGTCCATGACGGATTTGCCAAATTTTCAGGTTGTGTTCGTTTTATAAATGAATTAAACGCTGCTTGAAGTTGTGATGCATTTTCACGTTTATTCAACTTTTGATTTTCAAAAACAAATTTTGAAAATTCTTGTTTGAGATAAAGTGCTTTTAATTGTTCAGCTAAGGATTCATCGTTAGCACCAACAAAAAATAAATTATTCTTAACCTGGCATTGTTTAATATAATTAACAAAGCCATCGGCATCGGTTACTTTGTCAAACGCAACACAATATTTCCAGATGTCAATGACTTGAGTAGTAACGTTTTGCCACATATTGCGTAGATAGTCCTCCATACTTCCATGAAAATTAGATGAAAAAACCAGATAATGTGATTTCAAATGTTCCTCATGAGCTGGACTACCTTCATAAAAAACGTCATTAAGAACATAAAAGCGACACATATAAGTTTCAGGTACTTTGGCCATTGGACTATGTTCATTTAATTGCATGTCTTGTAAATGCCATCGGGTTAGTGACGAGTAAGATTTATCATCTTTGATACCATTTTTTATTGGACATAGTATCGTTAAGCCATAGGCGTTACCATTTTTGTTTGGCATGTTCGCTCTCCTTGTTGATAGCGATTATATTTGTTGCTGAGATAGTTGATGTTCCCGATTTGAAACCGCTTGTGCAGATAAACTCACAATAGGTGACGGCTCCATTAAACTTATGTCATTTTGTAATGTTAATAATAATTTTTGATATTGTTCATAAAAATCTGACGCACAATTCGCGGTCGTTTTTTTGTAAAAATTAATCAAGGATGATTTTATTTTTTTTGATGATTTAATATCGTTAGACGTTGCCATTGGATATGCAGAATAATAATGATTTGTCCATATTTGGTTATAAGTTATATAAGAGTAAAATCCTTGTAATGGTACCGAACCAGGATATTTCACATTACGATACCAAAATAAGTTTAAACCATCAGGAATTGATGTATGAAAGGAGTCTACATATTGTTCCCAGCTGCCGTTAAAATTGCTAAAGAAAAACATGTAAGTATATTTTATAGTTTCTTCAGGTTGTGTTGAGTCAAGACGAGGAAACTCAGATGGTTTAACAATAACCCATCGTGCGTAATGAATTAAAGACAGTGTAATCAAACCTTTTAAGTAGCCACTTAAAAAAGGCAGTTGTGCTGCCCAGAAAATAATTCGATTTACCCAGGCCATATACCATTTTATTGGTGTGATTACATTCATGGCATAGGCTTTGCCAGCAATATTGGACATTAAATCCTCCTTAACAAAAGTAGATATTTTAAATATATTTAAGCGTTTATTAGCTTATGTAGGGTATTATCGGTAGTTGTTGGTTTTTTATTAGTTTTATTTTATATATCAAATTGAACATTTAAGTGTGCAGGGAACTGACCAATATTTTTCATTACACCTTGTTCTCCAGATGCTCTGCGTAAATTACTGCATTTAAGTAAAGACTTAACAATTATTGGTATTTGTACCATATTGATGTGTTCTCCAAAACAAGTATGCATACCATAACCAAAATGCATGTATGAATAGTCAGGACGGTTTAAACTAAATGCCTTTGGATTATTTAATTTACGTCCATCTAACATTGCTGATTGTGTTAATGCTATTACGGTACTACCTTTGGTTATTTTTTTTGAGCGGAATGTACCTTTAGCAATAGTATACGGTTCTAATGCTGTCCTAAAGATTCCCGCTCCAAAACTGTTGAAACGCAGGCACTCTAATACAAGTTTACGAATTGTTTCTGTATTATCATTTTTGGCCGCTGTTTGTGCATTTGCTAATCGTTCAGGGTGATCTAATAAATAATCAATCACTAGCGCAGCACTTTTAGAGGTTGTTGGAATTGCCCCAATAATAATTCCGAGTAAATTATTTCTAATGTCGATATCGCTCATTCCTGGGGTATTACTAGTTTGTAATTCGAGACAACGCCCAATAATATCATCATTTTTTTCATCGTAACTTTTTCTATCTTTGATTAATTTGTCGAGATAATCGCGGGTTTTTTGGGCTGCTTGTATTGCATTGTTGTTAAATTCGCTTGAGTTATCAGGATAAAATAAATATTGGAACATACTACTAGTCCAATCAATAATTTCGTCTTGGCTTGGGCCAGGGATACCCATATATTTTTCAGTAAATAATGCGGGTACAACCCTAGTTAGTTCTTGAACAATATCCATCGAACCGTTTGATGCAGAGATTATTGAGTTTGAAAAATTTTCTATCATGGGTGTTATGATGGTATCGACATCGTTACGGCGTACCACTAAGCGCATATTTGATACATCGCGGGTATAATTTGGAGTATCATTCATACCTAAAAAAAAGTTGCTGCCATTTGTGATAATTTGCATTTTTTCAGTATAGGTAACACCAAATATATTAGGTCTGCTTAAAACTTCTTGCACATCAGAATAACGCGATACAACGACAAGTTTTTTTAACTTAAATATTGGAATAGTATTTCTAAGAATAGCAAAGAGTAAGGGTAAATTATTAAGCCCCCAATTTTTAATTTTATCAATAAAGTTCACGTTAAGGCTCCATATCATCGATATCATATAAAATATTCAATTCGACAAAAGCTATAAGGAAATTAAATTATTACGAGTATAAAACTACTTTAAAAGTATAGTCAAAAGAAATTACAATGCGATTAATGCGATGTATTAGATTTTTAAAATGCAACTATTTACATTTTAATTTACTTATTTAAAACCATATTTATTAAATATATCATTGGTTTTTTAAAGTGTATTAGTTCACTTAAATTTATACAGGGTTATATTATGTATTTTTATTGTTTAAATGAATTATTTTCTTGAAACTACTATTTCGGATAATTGAGTGTTATTGAACTAGAGTTAATACTATAGAACATAAACGTAGAGCAAAAATATATTGCTATGGATTATCTTTTGGCTGAAAACACAATTATAATCCATAAAAATAATACTTTATTCGATGGTCAACAGTAAGTGCTAAATATGTAGTTTAGCAAGCTTAAATGGAGCATTGTAATTTTGTCTGATTCGTATCAAATAAAAATAAATTATACTCAACTTCTCGATCATACAGGTAAAATACATACTGATTGTAGTGAATCAATTCTTGATAAAGATTTATTGATTGCTTTTTATAGTATGATGTTGCGTACCAGAGTATTTGATCAAAAATCTATTAAGCTACAACGTACTGGAAAATTAGGTACCTATGCATCTTCATTAGGACAAGAAGCTATAGGAACAGCTTTAGGCAAGGCAATGTTGTCAAATGATATTTTGGTTCCAACCTATCGCGATTATGCTGCGCAATTTTCACGTGGTGTTGCTATGAGTGAAATTTTATTATATTGGGGTGGCGATGAACGTGGAATGAATTATCAAAAGTCACGTCAAGATTTTCCTATCTGTGTCCCTATCGCAAGCCAAACTTGCCATGCAACTGGTATCGCCTATGCCATGAAGTTGCAAAAAAAACCAAATGTTACAGTCTGTGTTATTGGGGATGGAGCAACCTCGAAAGGTGATTTTTATGAAGCGATGAATGCATCTGGTGTATGGCAATTACCGATAGTTTTTTTAATAAATAATAATCAATGGGCAATTTCATTACCGAGAGAAAAACAAACAACAACAAAAACTCTTGCACAAAAAGCTGTAGCTGCTGGTATTAGTGCACAACAGTTTGATGGTAATGATGTTCTTGCTAGTTATCAAGTATTGTCTCAAGCAATAGAAGAAACACGTTCTGGTACTGGCCCTTGTGTACTAGAGGCCCTGAGTTATCGTTTGTCCGATCATACAACGGCTGATGATGCTGGACGTTATCGTTCAGAACAAGAACTAAAAGAGCATTGGCAATACGAGCCAATAAGTAGATTAAAAACATACTTGTTATCTAACAATATAATAACACAAACAGACTTAGATGAAATACAACAGAGCTGCGATGCTCTGGTAGAGCAACAGGTCGAAGTATATTTGAACACTAGAAGTCAACAACCCGAATCAATGTTCGATTATTTATATGAGTCTGTACCAACTGCCTTGCAACAACAACGAAATGAAGTTATTAAAAAAGGCGATGATAATGTTTGATAACAATCTTGTAGAAGCAGTAAATTCTGCTCTAGCTTGGGAAATGTCACATAACCAAGATGTTGTTTGTTTGGGTGAAGATATCGGTGTTAATGGTGGTGTTTTTCGTGCCACTGATGGTCTACAGGAAAAGTTTGGTGAACTACGAGTACTTGATACCCCGCTATCTGAAACATTAATAGCTGGTATGGCTGTAGGTTTGTCTAGCCAAGGTATAAGAGTTGTTGCGGAAATACAGTTTATGGGTTTTATTCATTCAGCTTATGAAAATATATTTAATCATGCTAGTCGATTAAGAAATAGAACTAGGGGACGGTTAAGCTGTCCGATGGTATTACGCGTACCGTATGGTGGCGGCATTCATGCGCCGGAACATCATTCTGAAAGTACCGAAGCTATTTTGGCTCATATACCTGGGTTGCGTGTTGTCATTCCTTCATCTCCGGGGCGCGCTTATGGCTTATTGCTAGCTGCCATACGTGATCCTGATCCTGTGGTATTTTTAGAACCCAAACGTATTTATAGATTACAAAAAGAACAAATAGAAGACTCGGGAATAGCACTACCATTGGATGTTTGTTTTACGTTAAAAGAGGGTAGTGATATTACCTTGATTAGCTGGGGCGCAATGATACACGAAACACTGCAAGCAGCAGAACGACTCGAAACACAAAATATTAATGCCGAAGTAATTGATGTTGCTACTATTAAACCACTTGATATGAAAACCATATTATCCTCTGTTGAAAAAACTGGACGCTGTGTGATTATTCATGAAGCAGCACGAAACTGTGGAGTTGGTGCTGAAATTGCTGCTCAGCTTGTAGAATTTGGGTTAACGTATTTATTAGCACCCGTTCAACGTGTTACTGGGTATGACACAATAATGCCATTATATCGACTTGAAAAATATTATATGCCCAGTATTGAACAAATCGTTTCTGCCGCAAAAACTGCATTAGAATATGAATGAACACTAAAAGGAGTTGCAATGAGTATTTTTAAATTACCGGATTTAGGTGAGGGTTTACCTGAGGCTGAAATTTCTGAGTGGCTAATTAAAGAGGGTGACTCGGTAATATTAGATCAAGCTATCGTCACGGTTGAAACCGCAAAAGCACTTATTGAAATTCCTAGTCCTCAATCTGGTATTGTGAGTAAATTTTTTGGAATAGAAGGTGATATCATACACACGGGTGATCCACTACTGGAGTATGCGGAGACAATTACAAACGGTAATTCCGTTCCTAAATCGGAGTCTAAGGCTTCAACTAAAGTGGATAAAGGTTCTGTAGTTGGTGAAATGCCTGTTAGTAATTCTGTATTAACTGAAAAAGCCCATGCTATAAATGGTATAGGAAACAGTAGTATCGGATTAAAAGCGACTCCTGCTGTACGTGCTTTAGCTAGAAGGTGTGATGTTGAACTGTCTGTTATCACACCAACTGGACCGGATCGAACTATTACCTCAAAAGACGTTGAACGTGTTTCTAAAATATTAAGTGAAGTCGGAAAATTACAACCATTAAAAGGTGTCCGGCGAACAATGGCTGTAACGATGTCTAATGCGCACGCTGAAGTAGTAGCTGTAACACTAAACGAAGATGCTGATATATCGGCGTGGGATAATAAACAAGATACAACCATTAGATTAATTAGAGCAATAACTGCTGCGTGCAAAATAGAGCCGGCTTTAAATGCTTGGTACGATAGCCATTCGATTGGACGTCGGATTATTAAACAAGTTCATATTGGTATAGCTGTTGATACTAGCGATGGTTTGTTTGTTCCTGTTATCAGAGATGTTGCTCAATATTCACATACACAATTAAGAGATAAAATTAATGAACTAAAAATAGGCTTAAAAAAGCGAAACATATCACCTGATGAACTGCGTGGACAAACGATAACATTATCAAACTTTGGAGGAATTGGCGGCCGCTATGCTAATCCAATAGTTGTACCACCGACGGTCGCAATTCTAGGTGCTGGCACGACAAGAGATGAAGTTTGTGCAATAGATGGTGAAGCAAAAATTCATAAACGTATTCCGCTGTCACTAACTTTTGACCATCGAGCCGTTACTGGCGGTGAAGCCTGTCGTTTTATAGTGTCAGTTATTAAAGATTTACAGCTAGAGGATTAAGTGTATATTGAATTATATTATTAATATCGAAAAAAAACTGATAGTAGTTAAATTAGTTTTGCATTAATGTCATCCATTCCGTAATCGTCATTGCTAAAAAATCATCAAAGTTTACATTTGAATTCAAAATAGATTGAGTCTTTTCATTAGAATAATGTTTCGATACTGCTGTAACATATTTTTTTTCTAATAATGGCAAGGATTCTTTTCGACGTTTACTGTGTCCAATCGGATAAATAACTTCTTCAATAAATTCTTGTTGATCATCAAATAAAATGTGAATTCGGTTTGCAATGGCTCTCTTGTTGTTATCATAATAATCTGTGGTATATATTGGATCTTCATATACTATTATTTTATCGGTAATGGATCTAATTTTTTCTCTATTAATTTTTTCCAATGCATAATTATCATGATAATGTTCGGTTGTTAAACTACCATTAATTAACGCTATTGAAACAGCATATTGTATGCAATGGTCTCGGTCGGCTGCATTTCGTAACTCACCAGATTTATTTATAATTTTCATTGCTGCTTGTTGTGTATAAATTTTAATTTTTAAAATTCGTGATACATCAGCATTATATTTTTCGACAAAAACCTCATATAATTTAATGGCACACTCTACTGCAGTTTGTGCATGAAATTCTACGGGGTAACATATTTTATACAAAATATTATCGATAACATAATGCTGGTATTGTTGTTTGATGATCAAAGCCTGATTTTTAAGAACTACATGATTAAATCCCCAAGTATTATCACTAAGAACCGAAGCATAACCTGGTTCATCGTGTATTGCCCATATAGCATGTCGAACGCCTCGGCTACTCGCATCAGCGGCAGCCCATGATTTTCTTTGCTCGGTATTTTCACCGTGGCGGTAGACTCTTAGGCTGACACCATCGGCGAATGCATTTGATAATGCATTTAACATTTGCAGTTCATTACCTCCGAGTAACATAACAGATAATGCAGTTGATGCAATTCTCACTAAGATAACATGATCAAAGCCTAGTGCATTAAAACTATTTTCTAAGGCCAATATACCTTGGATTTCATAGGCCTTAATCATTGCTGATAAAATATCTAGCATCGTGTAGGTTGTATCTGAATGTCGCGAGTGATAATCTGCACAAGAAAGAATTGCACCAATATTATCAGAAGGGTGCCCCCATTCTTTAGCTAACCATGTATCGTTGTAGTCTAACCAACGTATCATACAGCTTATATTATAACTAGATTGAATTGGATCTAATTTGAAATTTGTTCCAGGAACCCGTGCACCGTTGCTAAGTTCGGCATCTGGCACAACGGGGCCAAGGTGTCTAATACATTTATTATTTTGTAAACTCATCAAGGCACAACTCATGGCATCCAATAATGCTATATGAGCTTGTTTGAGTGTGATAGTTGAAAATTCGGATGATGAATAACAATAGTGAACAATTTTTTTTAATTCACTGTCAAAGCTTAATGTTTTAGTACGTTTTGACATGCTATTTCTTGGGATTATAATTTAAAATTTTGTACAACTCATCGCGTGTTTGCATTTTTTCGATTAAGCTTTTTTGAGAGCCATATTTTTTTAATGTTGTATATGTAGTTAGTGCTGATTGGTTCATTACGCGAAAGGCAGTAAGGGGATATAAAACCATTGAAATTTTTGCTGACGCTAACTCTGAAACTGAAAATAAGGGAGTTTGTCCAAATTCAGTTATATTCGCTAAAACTGGAATTGTTAAAGCCTGTGATATTTTTGAATACTGTTCAATGGATGTTAATGACTCAACAAATATCATATCTGCACCAATGGTTTGATATTCTATAACTCTATTTAATGTTGCTTCGAATCCTTCAACGGAGTAGGCATCAGTTCGTGCCATTATCTCAATGTTAAAATTTTTCTTTAAATTAATAAATTTTGATAACCTTTGTTTCATTTTATCAATGGATATTATTTTTTTACCCAAAAGGTGGCCACAGCGTTTTTTTTGAATTTGATCCTCAATTTGAATTGCTGCAACCTTGATGTCATTAAATTGCGATAAAATAACATCGGCTGAAACTTCATTTTCAAACCCCGTATCTATATCAACTAATAATGGCAAATTACAGGATTTTGTTATTCGAGATGCTTCGGTTAATATGTCATTAAATTTTGTTAAACCAACATCGGGTATACCGAAACAGGCATTGGCAACAGCAGCTCCCGATAAATACAAAGCCTTAAATCCGGCTTTCTCCGCCAGTAAAGAACAATATGCATTGATTACCCCCGCAATCTGCAATGGTTGCTCTTGTTTTAGTGCTTGTTTTAAAGATGCTGGCGTTAAATTCATTAGTGTTTTACATCAGCTTGATTTTCAGGTGCCGCGTTTTGAAAAGCAGATAAGGAATTACAGTTAGTAACGATTGTATCAATCAAATGATATTGAGAAGTATCACAGTGAAATCGTTTTGCATTATAAAGTTGTGGTACTAGGCATATATCTGCGAAACTAGGAGCATCACCATAGCAAAATCGATATTCAGAGCTTCTATCACGTAGTAATTCTTCAACAGCCTGACAACCCTGAGTAATCCAATGACAATACCATTTATCAATAGTTGATTTATCACAAGATAATTCTGAACGCAAGTAATCGAGAATACGTAAATTATTCAAAGGGTGAATATCACAAGATATTAAATGTGCCATTGCACGGGATAGGGCTCGATTACTAATATCCATGGGTGATATTGAAGGAGTTGGGTATTTTTCTTCAAGGTATTCAATTATGGCTAATGATTGAGTGAGTAATAACTCATTATGATGTAGCGCTGGAACAAATCCTTGTGGATTAATTTTTAAATATTGTTTCTTCCAGTTTTCACCACCCTCTTTTGTTAAATCTACAGCAATTGTTTCATAATGAATATTTTTTAAATTTAATGCAATACGCACGCGATATGCTGCTGAACTTCTAAAATAGCTATATAGTTGAATTTTAGTGCTATTCATATTTGTGTAACATTTTGAATTATCGGGCCAAAAATACTGTTGCCATTAGAATCATTCATTTCGATGTGTACTTTATCGCCGTGAGTTAAATACGGTGTAATGGCATTACCCATTCTTATTATTTCTAAAATACGTTTTTCAACAAGGCAGGAAACACCATTTTTTTCATCGTTATTCGATACTGTACCAGAACCTATTATTGTGCCTGCACTTAGTTTACGCGTTTTGCTAGCATGAGAGATTAAATCATTAAAACTAAATTGCATGTCACTACCTGCATTGGCTTTACCAAGCAAAGTATCATTTAGAAAGGTAAGTAACGGTAAATGGCATTTTCCATTTGACCAACTGTCTGATAGTTCATCTGGAGTAATTGCAATTGGGGAGAAACTGCCGCTGGGTTTACCGTGAATAAAGCCAAAGCCTTTTGCTAATTCCGATGGAATTAAATTCCGTAGTGATACATCATTAACCAACATCAGTAGTTTAATATGTTGTTCGCTTTGTTCTACTGGAGTAGCCATTGCAACATCGTCTGTCACAATCGCTATCTCTGCTTCAAGGTCTAAACCCCAGTCATTGTTTAATAACGGAATATCTTCAAATGGCGCAAGAAATGAATCACAAGCACCTTGATACATGAGTGGATCACTCAGAAAAGATTCGGGCATGTCGGCGCCACGAGCTTTTCTTACACGCCTAACATGGGATAAATAGGCACTACCATCTAACCATTGAGGACAGCGAGGTAATGGTGAGCTGAGAGTATTAAAATCTACCGGGAAGGAATTTTGTATTATTTGTTTCTCTCCTGAGCATAGTTCGTGATATGTTTTTTCAAGAAGCGGTTTTTTTGTCTGCCAATCCTCTAAAGCAATCATTAAAGATTGAGCAATTTCAGGAACCTTAACAGCTAACTGTAGATTCTTATCAACTACTATTAAGGTTCCGTCACGGTCGGTTTTATTATTAGATGGTTTTAGGCTTGCCAATTTCATTTTTTTGTCCGTTTATTTCCAGGAATTGACATAGTCTACATTTTCAATAGTTCGAGCATTATCACTAAATTCTAATGGATAACGACTATCGATCATTAAAGCGACTTCGTCAGTTTCTTTGCGACTATGTTCTTTTCCTTGCTTATATGCATTAGGATGTGGCCCATGAGGTATCCCAGAAGGATGTAGTGTTATCATACCTTGTTCAATATTATCTCTTGAAAAAAAAGTTCCTCGATGATAAAAAATAACTTCATCATAATCGTCGTTGCTATGGTAAAAAGGAACTTTTAGAGCATCTGGATCGGACTCTATTGGTCTTGGTACAAAGGTTGATATAATAAAGTTTTCAGTTTCAAATGTAGTATGTGCTGATGGTGGAATATGATATCGATGACTCATAATCGGACGAATATCACGCCAATTAATTCTAACGGGCATTAATGTTCCATGCCATCCGATAGCATCTAGCGGGTTAAAGGAATAACGCATAGCAGATATTTGATTTAAACGTTTTATTAGTACACTACAATTATTGTCATTTTGTTGCGCCTTAAATTTCTCGTCTATAATGGGTATATCTAAAACTGCTTGATCAAATATTGCGTGTTGTCCAACAATTCCCTTATCCGGTATTTGATAACTTTGTTGTGTTGCTTCGATCAAAATAATGGATATATCTTTATTTATATCGATCCGCCATAGGGTTCCTTTGGGTATCATGATATAGTCTCCCTGATTAATTTGTAGATGCCCATAATCACAATATAAATCTGCTTGCCCATGGTGGACAAATAACAATTCATCGCCATCAGCATTTCGCACTAAATGCTCCATTGATTGACGACACTTCCAAATTCTAAGATTCAAATAAGCATTACTCAAAATGGAGACTGCTTCCCATGGTGAATTACTTGACTGCGTAATTAAATTTGTGTCAAAAGCATGATGTGTCAGTGTTCCAGTTATTTCAGCCCAATTTGTTGGTGGGTGTTGGTGATACATATGGGTACTCGGTCCGTTAAAACCGTGTTTTCCGAGTTCGCGCTCATAACTGTTATTGGGCAAATTGGTATGTGCCTGACGCGAACTTATTCCCTGCGTTTGAGGTAGGGTAATCCATTTTCTCATTAATTATACCCCACTAGATTACACCTCGTTGAATTTGGTCTAATTCAATGGATTCAAATAAAGCTTGAAAATTTCCTTCTCCAAATCCTTCATTACCTTTACGTTGTATTATTTCAAAAAATATTGGGCCGATGACATTTTCCGTAAAAATCTGCAATAACAAATTTTCCGATTCATCAACAGTACCATCGATTAAGATTTTATCTTGCTGCAGTCTTTTTATGTCTTCTTGGTGCTTTGGTAGTCTATTTTGGATTAGTTCATAATAACTATTGGGAACTGTAAGAAAAGTAATACCATTTGATTTTAATTTTTCAACCGTTTCATATATATTTTTGGTAACTAAAGCAATATGTTGAATACCCTCACCATTATAGGCGTGTAGATATTCTTCTATTTGTGATTTGTCATCGGTAGATTCATTAATGGGAATACGTATTTTACCGCAAGGGCTAACCATTGCACGAGATTTTAATCCGGTTTTAATTCCTTTAATATCAAAATACCGAATTTCTTTAAAATTAAATAGACGCTCATAAAATCCAGCCCATTCATTCATTCTACCCTGATGAACGTTATGAGTGATGTGGTCAATTGATAAAATTCCTGCATTATTACCTTGCTTATGGTCATCTACAGCGATGAAATCGATGTCATATATAGTATTGCCACCATAACGATCAATTAAATACAGTAAACTATCACCAACTCCGTGTATTGCTGGTAAATTAAGTTCCATTGGTCCTGATCTTCCTTGATAAGGTTTAGCACCAAGCTGTACTGCACGTTTAAACGCCAAATTTGCATCTTTGACTCTAATAGCAAATGCACAAGCCGAAGCACCATGAATTCGAGCAAAGGCTTGTGCAAAACTATTTGGTTCATGGTTGATAATGAAATTAGTATCGCCTTGTTGAAATAATTCAACATTTTTTGAACGGTGGCGTGCAGCTAACTTAAACCCGAGTGTATGAAATAAAGCAGATAAATCTTGGGTGTTTTCAGCAGCATATTCAATAAATTCAAAACCATCGGTTATTATTGAATTAGTGTTTTTATCATTCATTAACCACCACGTTATGTATCAAAATTTATAATGAAATAATGCTTATTATAATTAAAGTATAGAAAAGAGTGACAAAGCACGCCATCGAGTATTACGCTGATTATGATAATCATTCAATTTTTTAATAAAAATAGCGTAATATTCATATAAATGGCTGCTAAACTTATTAAGTAACAATGATAAATTATTTACTAGGATTTTAATATGAATTTATCGAATCCAAAAATACAAGAGTTCATAAACAAGCAACACTTAACAGGTATAAGCTCGCATACCTTAGAATCAATTATAGAGCAGAAGCCGGGTTATAGCATTGAGAAAGGTCAACGTTTCATTAATTTTTATTCAAGAATAAAGTTAGAGCTATTACAACACTCTGTTATTTGTGAAAATAAGTATACTTCATGGTTTAGTCTGGGGGGGATGACTAGAGAACAATTAAAATATTTTGTTATTCAATTTTCAGTTTTTTCAAATTTATTTTTAATTGCCCAATTATTAAAAACCATTAATGCTGATTCACTAGAAAGTATGCGTGCTTCAAAACAAATCTTGGTCAATGAATTAGGTGTAATATATAGAAGCAACCATCAATCAACAGATAATAATCCACTTGATTCGTGTGATGGCACAGTTGAGGGTGGGAGCTACCATTTTGGAGCTGCTCATTTTGAATGGTTGCTGCAATTAGCTAAAAGTATTGGCTTAGAATTTAACGATATTGGCAAGCGTCGACATGGCGCTAAAAGTACCTTATTTTTTTGTGATGAATTAAATCGACTCTATGCAAATGAGGACTATGTTATTTCACAGGCATCAAGTTTTGCAGTTGAAAATTGGGCTGCTGCTGGTTTTTGGAAAGAATTAATAGCTGGTTTTACTGAGTATGAAAAAAAGTCGAAGCAAGATGTTCCGTTATTTTTCTTTACCCGCCATGACGAAATTGAAGCGCAGCATGCAAAACATACATTAAATGAATTGGAAGATATGTATTTTTGTGAGGAAATAAATGAAGATGTATTCATATCTTCCGGAAATGAAATGTTGGATGCAGTTAATGTTTTTTGGAATGGTTTAAATGAAGCAAGACTTTCTGGTATGCAATAGGACAACTGCAATGGATATAACATTATTTAGAAAAAAAATAAATAAATTTTGTGTAGAGCATGTAAAACCAATAGCCGCAAAAATTGATATTGAAGACAGTATACCTGGCTCATTATGGAAAAAAATGGGAGATGCTGGTTTAATTGGTGTAACCATACCAAAATCTTTCGGTGGTTTAGAATTAGGATATTTGCATCATGTAATCGCCATTGAGGAGTTTAGCCGCGCATCAGGTACAGTAGGATTCTCTTACGCGGATCACAGCAATATATGTTTACATAATTTATTTGTTCACGGTAACGAATCTCAACGACAGCAATATGTACCAAAACTATGTAGTGGTGAGTTTTTAGGGGCTTTATCGATGTCAGAACCCGGGGCAGGTTCCGATGTTATTGGATCTATGAGTTGTTCCGCTGAAAAAAAGGATGGCTATTGGCTTGCAAATGGAACCAAAAAGTGGACAACAAATGGTAATGGTGCCGATGTAATTATTGTTTATATGAGAACGGCCGATAAAAGTCTTGGCTCACATAGCATAAGCGCATTTTTGCTTGATGACAGCATTGAAGGGTGGACTAGAAGTGAAAAACTCGACAAGTTGGGTATGCGTGGAGCAGATAACTGTGAGCTTTATTTTGATAATTGTAAAATTCCTGATAGTCATTTACTGGGTGAAAAAAATGAAGCAGTAAAAATTTTAATGTCAGGGTTAGACAGCGAACGTTTATTACTATCTGCTGGCCCAATTGGCTTAATGCAAGCCGCACTAGATTTATCATTACCTTATGTTCGAGAACGCAAGCAATTTGGACAAGCCATTGGTCAATTTGAATTAATGCAAGCAAAAATGGCTGAAATGTATACCTCGTTACAATCAGCTCGGGCATTTACTTATCGAACTGCAGAAGCATTTGACAATAATAATCCTTCTCGAACCGATGCAGCTGCTTGTGCCTTGTATGCATCACGCGCTGCTGTGAGTGTTTCCTTAGAGGCAATTCAAACTTTAGGTGGCTTAGGTTATATGAGTGACTCAATTGCCAGTAGGTTGTTACGCGATTCAAAAATATATGAAATCGGTGGTGGTACGAATGAAATTAGAAAAATGTTAATCGGACGAGAGTTATTCAATAAAGACCCTCAGTTTTATTAAACCATTTATATATTTTAAAATTGTAAAAAAATGAATAAAGTTTTCATAATAGCGGCTAAAAGAACTCCTATTGGTTGTTACCTTGGTCAGTTCAAAAATATTCAAGCACCAAACCTAGCTGCTCAAGTAATTAAAAGTATTTTAGTAGAGCAACCGTTAATTAATGACAAAATAAAAATTGACGAATGTTATATCGGGTGTGTTCTTAGTGCTGGTGTGGGTCAAGCACCGGCAAGACAAGCTTTATTAGAAGCTGGACTTCCAAATGATATCCCTTGTACAACTGTAAATAAAGTTTGTGGCTCGGGGATGAAGTCTTTAGCTCTGGCATTTGATGAAATTACAACCGGAAATTCGATTGCAGTTTTAGCGGGTGGTATGGAATCGATGAGTAATGCTCCTTATCTATTAAATGGTGATAAGGCGCGTCAGGGTTTGCGAATGGGACATCAAAAATTAATTGATCATATGTTTTATGATGGTTTAGAAAACTATAAAGATGGCCAATTAATGGGAGTCTTTGCAGAAGCTACGGCTAAAAAATATAATATAACTCGAGAACAGCAAGATAATTTTACAATTAACTCGCTTGAACGCGCTCTAGCGGCAACTGAATCGAATAAATTTAAGAGTGAAATTGTTGCTATTAATGATATAGTAAAAGATGAACAAATTTATAAATCGGATATTGCAAAAATACCCAATTTAAAACCAGCTTTTGCCAAAAAAGGGACTGTAACTGCAGCCAATTCGTCCTCTATTTCTGATGGCGCTGCTATGTGTTTATTGCTTGATGCTAAATATATTAATTTATTTAATCAAAGCGTTTGCGCCGGTATTGTTGCACACAGTAGTTTTGCAAAACAACCGGAAGAATTTACTACGGCAGTTCCCGGCGCAATTAAAAAAGTATTAACTAAGGCAAATTGGTCGCTTGATGAAGTTGATTTGTTTGAAATAAATGAAGCATTTTCGGTTGTCGTGATTTCTGCAATAGAAACTCTTGGTTTGGATCCTAATAAAGTGAATGTAAATGGTGGCGCCTGTGCTATGGGGCATCCTATTGGTGCAAGCGGTTGTCGAATTGTTGTTAGCTTAGTACATGCAATGCTTGACCGTGGTTGCCATAAAGGTATAGCCAGTGTTTGTATAGGTGGTGGTGAATCGATGGCTATTGCGGTTGAAGTATGAGTATTATTAATTCAAAAATCAAAACTTCTTCTGATGAGTATCAAAAAAATTATGCAAACTCAACTAAGTTAGTTAATGAGTTAACAAACAAAATTAAGCAGGTGCATGATGGTGGCACTTTATCAGCTAAAGAAAAACACATTAAGCGCGGAAAATTATTGGTTAGGGATAGAATAAGTAGTTTACTCGATGTTGGTAGTTTTTTTATGGAGTTATCTGGTTTAGCAGGGGATAAACTTTATAATGACCCTTTGCCGGCGGCTGGAATAATAACGGGTATTGGTATTGTTGAAAATCATTATGTTATGTTGATTGCGAATGATTCGACTATAAAAGGCGGTGCTTATTACCCAATAACCGTCAAAAAACATTTACGAGCACAAGAAATAGCGTTAGAAAATAAATTACCTTGTATTTATTTGGTTGACTCTGGTGGTGCTTACCTGCAACTTCAAGATGAAATTTTTCCGGATAAATCAGGGTTTGGTAGAATTTTTTATAATCAAGCGCGAATGTCTGCCAAGGGTATCCCACAAATATCAGTTGTTTTAGGACAATGTATTGCGGGTGGTGCCTATGTTGCTGCGATGAGTGATGAAACTATTGTTGTTAAAAATCAAGGTAGAATATATTTAGGTGGGCCAGAATTAGTGCAAGCGGCTACAGGAGAAATTGTTGATGCTGAAACATTAGGAGGAGGTGATATGCATTGTCGAGTTTCTGGTGTAGCCGATCATCTAGCCGATAATGATTCTCATGCACTTGAGCTATGCCGAGAAATCATTAATCACTTGCCCAGTTTAAAGTGCAACAATTTAAAGTTTGATGATGTAGCAGAACCTATTTATGACACAAAGGAAATTTATGGTGTTATACCAACAAATTTACAAGTAATTATGAATCCTCACGAAATCATTGCTCGTATCATTGATGGTTCTGAGTTTCATGAGTTTAAAGCCTTATATGGTGAAACTGTAATTTGCGGTTTTGCTAAAATTCAGGGTATCCAAGTTGGAATTTTAGCCAACAACGGTATTTTGTTTTCAGAGTCTTCTTTAAAAGCAACACATTTTATAGAATTATGTAATCAGCGTGGTATTGCGATTATTTTTTTGCAAAATATAGCGGGTTTTATGGTTGGTAAATATTACGAACAACACGGTATAGCTAAGGATGGTGCAAAAATGGTTGCTGCGGTAGCTACCTCTCGGGTTCCAAAATTTACAGTAATAGTTGGTGGTTCATTCGGTGCAGGAAATTATGCGATGTGTGGTCGAGCATTTGGAGCAAGACAATTATGGCTTTGGCCTAATGCTAGAATATCGGTTATGGGCGGTGATGTTGCTGCTTCACTTATTAATCAAATTAAAAAACCGCAGCAGGATTCAAATTTAATTGATGATATTAAAAACCAATATGAACAACAAGGTAGCCCATACTATTCTACTGCACACCTGTGGGATGATGGCGTAATTGATCCAGCACATACACGTCAATATTTAGCACTAGGTCTTATTCTAGCTCAATCAAATCCAATGGAGCGCGATTTAAACAACCCCGTGTTTAGGATGTAACTATTATGTCTGATCCTATACTGTTTCAAATGCAACAAAATGATGTTTGTGAAATAATATTAAATCGGCCTGATAAAATTAACACTCTCAATAAAGAATTAATTATTCGATTCACTGAACACCTAAAACAGTTAGCTTCTCAGAAGGATATTAGAATTGTAATCATAAGTGGTGCTGGTAAATGGTTTTGTGGTGGCGCAGATTTAAAATGGATGCAACAGGCAAGTCAAACCGATGATCAAATTAATTACGATGAAGCCTATCAACTAGCAAATTTGTTTCAGCAACTTAATAGCTTGCCAGTGATAACAATTGCTAAAGTCACTGGAGGTGCATTAGGTGGTGGTATTGGCATACTGTGTTGTTGTGATGTGGTAATAGCCAGTGAAGAAAGTGTCTTTTCATTTGGCGAATTAAAATTGGGACTATTACCAGCAACAATAATGCCTTATGTTTTATCCACTATAGGTGAGAGGCAAGCACGACGTTATATGTTAAGTGGTGAACAGTTTTCTTGTAGCAAGGCAAAAAAACTTAATATTATACATGATGCAGTTGCTATTCAATCTCTTGAACATGCAATTGATCATCAGGTGCAACACTTATTATCGTCAGCACCTAACACGCTGCGCGAATGTAAATCGCTAATACAGCAATATAGTTTTACCGAAAAGCAACTCATTGAGGATACAGCTCGTATTTTAGCCCGCTCAAGAAGTTCTAAAGAGGCTCAAGAAGGTATAACAGCTTTTTTGAAAAAATCGAAACCTTGGTGGGTGAAATCGTCTTAATTTCGGATATTAAATGAAACATTATTATAAAGAATATGCACAAATAATCGAGGTAGGCCCAAGGGATGGCTTGCAAAATGAGAAGGTAATGTTATCAACAGAACAAAAGATTGAATTCATAAAAAATCTCAGTGACTGTGGTTTTTCTGCAATTGAATTTTCAAGTTTTGTGAGTAAAAAGTTAGTTCCAAATTTATCTGATGCTGAAGCTGTTTTTAAATCTATCCATCCCTATGAAGGATGTAGTTATTCAGGATTAGTCGCTAATAATGCAGGTTTTGAGCGGGCAATTGCTTGTGGTGTTAAACACATAGCCGTACTTACCTCGGCTTCAGAGACTTTTTGTAAAAAAAATATTAATTGCTCCATTCAAGAGTCTTTATCAAGAATTAGCAAGCTTATGGATAGAGCAAGAAATAATAATATGCTTGTTCGAGTTTATGTTTCCTGTGCTTTCGACTGTGAATATGAAGGTGAAATTAAAAATAATATAGTTGTTGATTTAATTAAAAAACTAGATGAAATGGGCTGTAATGAAATTTCATTAGCTGATACCACGGGAAAGGCTAATCCTGTACAAGTTGAAAACTTACTGGAAGCAATTTTAAAGCTTATCAATGCGGGTAAAATTATTATGCATTTTCATAATAATTATAATATGGCCTTAACGAATGTATTGAGTAGTTTTCAGATGGGAATATTTCGTTTTGATAGCTCGGTTGCTGGCATTGGTGGTTGTAATTTTTTGCCAAACTCAGGTGGTAATTTAGCGACTGAAGATTTGTTATATATGTTGCATGCAATGGGGGTTCATACAGGGATTGATCGAGATAAGGTGGTTTTAGCAGGAAATAAAATTCTGCGTTTACTAGAGCATGAAAAAATTAGTAGTGATTAAAATTGGTGTTTAATATGAAATGGAAAAATGTAAAAGCTATTGTCACCGGAGGCGCATCGGGTTTGGGACTTGCCGTAGTTGAGCGGATATTAAAAGCAGATGCACAAGTTGCAATTATTGATCTTAAAGCTGCACTTGAAAACTCTAAATTAAATATAAAGTCACAAATTGCTTTTAAAACAGAAAAATTACTTGCCCTTAATGCTGATGTGACTAATGACGAGTCTATGACAGCTGCGATAGATTCAATATCTAAAAAATTTGATGGAATTAATGTAGTAATAAATTGTGCTGGAATTTTATTCAGTGAAAAAATGCTCAGTATGGATCACACTATGTTGAGTAGTGATTTTGAAAAAGTATTGGCAGTTAATTTGATGGGAACATTTCGTGTTTGTCGTATTGCAGCTGATTCAATACGACATTATGATGAAAAAAATAAAAGTCAGAGCGAAGAATGTGGTGTGATCATTAATACGGCATCGATTGCTGCCTTTGAAGGACAAATAGGACAATTAGCTTATAGTGCATCAAAAGGAGGCATTGTGAGCATGACATTACCAATGGCCAGAGAGTTAGCTCGACACAAAATTCGTGTTATGACAATTGCTCCCGGATTATTCGATACCTCGATGTTGCAAGGTTTATCTGATGAAGTTAAACAAAATCTAATTGATGGTACAGTACACCCTCATCGACTTGGCGTTGCTACTGAGTTTTCTAAAATGGTTCAACATATAGTTGAAAACCCGATGCTTAATGGCTCAACCATTCGTCTTGATGGTGCTATTAGATTAGCTGTTAAGTAATTCAGAATATTAGCATGACTAATTTAATATGGCAGCCGCAACAGCATGAACTAGATGCATCATGGATGATGCAATTTTGGCGTCACTCTCATCAAAATGCTGTATTAAATAACTATTCTGAAATACACCAATGGTCTATTGAACATCGTGAACAATTTTGGGAGTTTTTGATTGATTTTTTTGATATTAAATATTCAAAAAAATGGCATACTATTCTTCAGGAACCACAAGGAATGTTTATGGCTAAGTGGTTTGATGATTGTGAACTAAATTTTGCTGAAAATCTATTACGATATCGTGATGATAAAATAGCTATTAACTATGTTAATGAATTAGGTGCTAGCAAATCATTTAGATATCAGGATTTGTATCAGAAAATTGCGATATTGGCCGATGCTTTACGTCGTGCAGGGTTAACAAAAGGTGATAGAGTTGCAGCTATCTTACCAAACATACCCGACACTATTGTGGCAATGTTAGCTTGTACTAGCATTGGTGCTATTTGGTCGTGTTGTTCGCCAGAATTTGGAGCAAGTAGTATAATCGAGCGTTTTGAACAAATTGAACCTAAAGTAATATTGTATTGTGATTGTTATTATTTTAAGGGAAAAAAAATTAATATCTCAGATAAAATTTACGCTTTAAAAGATAAATTAAATCCTGAGTATTTAATTTTAATAAGGTATCCCACGCATTCTATTGTAGAATATAATAAGCTAGGTGTGACACTAGAAAGTTTCACCAAAAACAGTAGTAATGTTACTACAATTAAATTTGAGCAACTACCTTTTAATCATCCCATTTATATACTCTATTCTTCTGGCACTACAGGGATACCCAAGTGTATCGTTCATGGCGCTGGTGGAACCTTATTACAGCATTATAAAGAATTAGCACTACACACGAATATTAAACGCGATGATAAATTATTTTATTACACTACCACGGGTTGGATGATGTGGAATTGGCAGCTTAGTGCTTTAGCTTTAGGTGCTACTGTGGTGTTGTATGATGGCAGTCCATTTTTTCCAACAATGGATAATTTGCTCAAGGTTGTTGCTAATCATCAAGTAACGGTATTTGGTTGCAGTGCAAAGTATCTTGACATGCTAAATAATAACAATATTTGTTCGGATAGAAAATTTAAAGATTCAGCGCTGCGTTCGGTGTTATCAACAGGTTCTACATTATTACCACAAAACTATGATTATATTAAAAATTCAATTAAATCTGATGTACAAATATGTTCTATCTCGGGCGGTACTGATATTGTTTCATGCTTTGCGTTAGGAAATCCTATCTCTAAGGTTTATCGTGGTGAGTTACAAGGAATTGGTTTAGCAATGGATGTTAAAATTTTTAATGCACAGGCTGAAGCTATTCGTGATAAAAAGGGTGAGTTGGTTTGCTGTCATTCTTTCCCTTCTATGCCGGTGTATTTTTGGAATGATCCTAATAATAAAAAATATCATAGTGCTTATTTTGAACAATTTAAAGGTGTTTGGGCACATGGAGACTACGCTAAAATAAAGCTACACGATAATCAGCAAAGCTTGGTTATTTATGGACGTTCGGATGCTACTCTAAATCCCGGAGGTGTTAGAATTGGTACAGCAGAAATTTATAAACAACTCGATCAGTTTGGTTTTATCGAAGATGGCATCGTAGTTGCTCAGACTTGGCAAGGTGATCAACGAATTATACTATTTGTTGTGTTAAAAAATAGATTTTATTTAGATGACTCTATGATTGCAACAATTAAAGAGACAATTAGATTTAATACTTCGCCATTTCATGTACCAGAAAAAATAATACAAATACACGATATTCCACGAACCTATAATGGAAAAATTGCAGAACTAGCAGTTCGAAATGTTATTCATGATCTCCCTGTTGATAATTTATCGGCACTTGTTAATCCTGAAAGTTTGCAGGAATATAAACACATAAGGCAACTTCAATGAATACTAAACAACAAAATAGTAGTCTATCTGGAATTACTGTTGGTGAAACTGCTATAAGTTCTGTTGGAAAAACAGGCTTTGGGCTAAGTTATCGTGGTTATAACATTAGCGATCTTGCGCATAACGCGAGTTTTGAAGAGGTTTGTTTTCTGTTGATATATAAGGTATTACCCAGTAGGAAAGAATTAATAGATTTTTGTGAGCGCTTGAGAAAACGTAGAAAATTACCAGATGAACTGCAACAGATATTAAAATTATTACCTAAAAATACTCATACGATGGATGTGTTGCGTACGGCAGTCTCTAGTTTGGGTTGTGTTGAACCTGAATCAGCACATAATAATGAATTCCTTATTTTTGAAAGATTAGTCGCTATATTGCCTTCTATTTTGTTATTTTGGTATCATTATCATTTTAGTAATATTGAGATTAATACTGAGTCTGGGCACGAAACTATAGCAGAATTTTTTTTATCGACTTTAACTCAACAACAGGCTGATAAATTTAATTGCAAAATATTAACGACTTCTTTAATACTTTATGCTGAACATGAGTTTAATGCCTCGACATTTGCCGCACGAGTAACAACATCAACGCTTAGTGACCTATATTCTGCGGTGGTTTCCGGTATAGGGACATTACGCGGAAAACTACATGGTGGTGCTAATGAAGCAACGATGGAGCTAATTGAACAATTCACTTCGATAGCGCAAGCTCAACAGGTTATTAAACAGGCGTTGTTAAACAAACAATTAATAATGGGGTTTGGTCACCGTGTTTATAAAAACGCTGATCCTCGTTCAGCTATTATGAAGCAGTGTGCTCAAGACTTAGCGACTAAACTCGATGATAAGCGTTATATCGCGATTTCTGAAAAAATAGAAAAGATTATGCAACAAGAGAAAAACTTGTTCCCAAATTTAGATTTTTACTCAGCAACTGCTTATCATTTAATGAATATACCAAATATTTTGTTTACACCTTTATTTGTCTGTTCAAGAGTAGCTGGCTGGTGCGCACATATTATGGAGCAACGTGAAAATAATGAACTAATCCGTCCTAATGCAGAGTATATCGGCCCTGAATCTAAACCTTGGAAAACACTTGATGAACGTTAGTTACTGTATAAAATAGCGGCTTTATCGATTAAACATAAAACCTCTATTATTTGAATTTACTTGTAGAAATTTAAACACATCTATTACAATTCTGAAACAGTAAACTATAATGTTTATTACAATGGAATAGTTTACAGCTATTGGGGTGTTTAGAAGGACTTTACTATTGCTTTCAAATTTTAAACTACAACATATTTTATTTATTACATTCACACTTATCGCTAGCTTACCAGTAATGATGTTGGGCTATTGGGTACAGCGTGCGGCACTAGAAAAAGAAATTTCAGCGGTTGAAGAAAAGCATTTATTAGTCGCTAAAAATGTCACTCGAGATTTAAGTCGCTATATTAAGGACGTTGAAAATAGCTTTAAGCTTGTTATTACCAATCTATTAGCATCCAATAAAATAGATGGTATATCAGCTCACTTTGAAACACTTAATATTCGCTACATCGATATTACCGATACTCAGGGAAACATACTCACTAAAATAGCAAGTACTAAATCCAACGAAAATAACACTAAAATAAAATCAGAGCTATGGCAGAAGTTACAAGGAACCATTCAGCAAGCAAATAAAACTGATAAAATGGCTTTTAGTGATTTAATTCGACCCGATAAGCAAGAGACAACTTTTTTCATCGTTAAAAAACTTGATAAAGCTCGGATAGCCATTGCAGCACTTTCTACCAAATATTTACAAGAAGTCGAAAAACAAATTTCATTTGGACGTAGGGGGCACGTGGCTATCGTTGACAGAACTGGACGTGCAATTGCGCACCCGGTTGTTGAGTGGGTTACTAATATGAAAGATATGAGTGCTATTTTACCGGTTAAAAAAATGATGAACGGTGAAACTGGCGTTACAAAATTTTATGCTCCAGCAATGCGTGGTACGGCTATTGCCGGTTATACAGTTGTTGCGAGAACAGGTTGGGGGGTAATGGTTCCACAGCCATTTGAAGAATTAGAAGAACATGCACGAATTAGCCAGAATACAACCTTGATTATAATGTTGGTTGGAATTACTGTGGCGGGGTTTATTAGTTGGTTTATTTCGGGGGTATTAGTGGGGCCGATACATTTAGTCGTCAGTGCTACAAAATTTTCAGAAAATGCAGATCATAAGTTAATCAAACCCATTGAAGCTTTTTTATCTCAACGTTTTATTCCAAAAGAGGTTTTAGAATTACTCGAATCGTTTAATAGTATGGGACGGCGGCTTAATTCTATTACTGAACAACTTTATTCAAAAATTGATTTTGCGAACAAAGAGGTTAACGAGCAAAATGTAAAATTAAAAGATCAAGCCCGTGAATTACAAATAAAGAATGAAGAATTAGCTCGTTTATCAACAACAGATACACTAACTAATTTATTTAATCGACGATTATTTGATGAAATGCTAGAGACTGAATTTGCATTCGCTGTTAGACACCAAGAAAGTTTAAGCTTGGTTATGCTTGATATTGATCACTTTAAATTAATTAATGATGAATATGGCCATATACAGGGTGATCGAGTATTACAAGAAGTTGCTACTTTATTAAAAAATAATTATCGATCTTCGGATGTGGCATTTAGAATTGGAGGAGAAGAGTTTGCGGTATTATGTCGTCGAACTAATACACAAGAAAGTAAATTACTGGCTGAAAGTCTGCGTCAATCTTTAGAGCAATATCAATTTAACCTAAAAGGAAAAATAATAACAGTAACAGGAAGTATTGGGATAGTAACAATTCCACAAAAAACAATTAAAAATTCAGAATCATTTTATCGTTTTACAGACCAAGCAATGTATTATAGCAAAAATCATGGTAGAAATTGTGTTACGCACTACCATGATATTTGTTAGCTTATTTATACAAACCAGCAGAACTTGCTTGTTTATATTGTTGAATTTGCTTCATAACTAATACTAATGCATCGGAGTAGGGAACAGTACCGGCACTACGAATCACTTTTTTCCCTTCGTTGCTAAGCGCAAATTTAATAAAATCAGACACCATTGGATCGGTGCTGCCAATTTTTTTCACTAGATAAAGTGGACGATATATTAAATAAGAGCCGTTTTTAATATTAGCGTAGCTAGGTTCTATACCATTTAATCGTAGTATTTTAACATCGCGTTTTTTGGCACTACTAATTCCGGTGGTACCAATGCCTTGAATATTTTTGACAATACCTTTTTCTAGTGGACCTGATGATTTTACTCGGTATTTCACATTTTTAAATTTTTGATCAAAATTAGCAAAAACCAACTCTCTTAATGTACGGCCAACACCCGACATTTTACTTTTACGGCTATATAACTCAATGGCTTTATTTTGTCCGCCTAGCTCTCTCCAGTTGGTTATTTTCCCGAGATATACGTCTCTTAATTGTCTCATTGTAATGCTTTCTACGGGGTTGTTTTTATTAACTATTACAACCAAGGCATCCCAAGCGACGGGAACTTGATAAGCATCTCGTTCATCAGGGTGTCTTGGTAGCGATACTCGGCACGCGCCACCAATGTTAATTCTACCAGCCGCAGCTTCACGAATTCCTTTAGTCGCACCACCGCCATTTAAAACCACCTTAATTCCAGTCTTTTTCTCGTAGGCTTTGCTTAGTTCGAGCATAAAGGCTTTTTTGGTGATACCGCATCCTGCCCAAATCAAAGTTTTACCCGATTCGGAGCTTTTGGCCATGAGAATCGAGCTATTTGATAAGGTAAATATTAGAGAAACAATAAAAATACTAAGTTTATTCATTACAACCCCGTGATACATAATATAAATTAAGAAATCTCGTTAACTATCAAAGTTAGCGTCCCAAATAGCCGCATCTTTAATGAATATTATAGCTTGCTAATATAGTGACTTAAAATTGGTATTTAGATGATGACTAAACAACAAGATATTTTCAGATTGTGACACTTTAATAACTTGTTTTACATATTACTAAGTATAGATGTTAATTTAAAAATTAGAACTTAGTTATATAGAATTAACATAAATATAATTAAAACAATTTATAAAATTGCAAAAATGCATTTTTAAATTAGCATTGTTGCAATAGTGAAGGGGGCTAGCTAATTAATATAACTAAAATAAATACAGCATGTCTGTACTAAATAATACATACCGATCTTTAATTAAAATAATAATTATTAAGTTGCTTAGTTGTAGAGATTTATCGCTATATTAAAGTCTGCACAAAATAAAATTGTAATGACTTACTTCTTAAATTAATGAATATTTTTAATCAATTAAGCAAAAATAATTTTGAGAAATTAAAAAAATACTAAATTTTATTTTAAAGTTTGAATAAAAATGTAAAGTGTGTTCTAGTAGGCATTCTTAATTTGATTATTAATGACTTAGATATTAGTCTTAATCCAAATTTAAGAATTAATAAAAATAAAAAAATAAAAATAAAACACTAATATGTTAAAAAGTGTTAAAACTTAAAGCTCCATATTTTAAGTGCATTACCCAACCAGTCAAAACCAATGTTATGTCGTGCATGCGTGTGCGAAAGAACTATCGTAAATTTGTAATTTTATAGTAAGAAAAAGCGTCATTAACTGCGTTAGTTTGTGTCAGTTAATGGTTAATTGCATTTTAAAGCAAAGGATAAGGTGTACAGCATGTATCGATTAAAACGTAATTTCGTTTTCTTCCTCTGTTTATGTATGGCGGGTTATAGTATTCCAGTACTCGCGTATGCACTAAACAGTGATAATGTCAGTGAAGAAAATGTATCTAAAGTAGAGTTAACGGATGAAGCAATGCAAGACATCCAAGGCGCAGGAAATATTGATGCGACCATGTTGGATTATAAAGTTGGTGGCACACAAGCACAGGCTATCGTTGTTAACCGTTCTGGAATAAACGCAACCTATGTCATGGATGTCGTTGATTTTAATAATAATGTATTGGAAGTTTTAAAAACAGGCCAATTACTGCCAAATGAATTAAAAATGGTGCGAGGAGTACCAACTTTATTGGGTACTCAAAATAGAAATGTACGAATTAGCCTACAAGCATTTGGGGGTCATGTTTCTGTTGATACCTCTTTTGCGAATAGTTCGATAGACTCTGATATCGATGGCATTACGGATTGGAATGAAAAGCTTCATGGTCTTAATCCTTATGATGCGGCAGATGCGATTTTGGATAATGACGGTGATACGTTAACCAATATAGATGAAATTAACGTCTATAAAACCGATCCGAACAATACGGATACGGATGCTGATGGCTTAGCTGATAATATCGAAATTCAAAATAATCTTAATCCACTAAACCCCGCTGATGCCACTTTGGATGCCGATAATGATTTTGTAACGAATATTGATGAAATATTGGTTTATAACACCGATCCTTATGTCGCGAACCCTGGATTAGCTCCGGATACTGATGGTGATGGTGTACTTGATGCAGTTGAACTTGCACTTGGCACAGATCTTAACGATCCATTAAGCAATACCGTTGGATTGGATGATGCTGCTAGTAAGCGAATTATTCACTTCTTAAATCGTACTACATTTGGACCAACGGTTGATTTAGTGAATGAAGTAAATCTTAAAGGTGAATTCACTTGGTTAGAAGAACAATTAATTCCAACAACATTAGATTCTGGAATTGATGATACTCAAACCATTCGTGAAACGAGTTTCATAACATTTTCAAGAGTTGAAAAATTAGGTTCTGTTCGTCCTGTTCATTCCATTAAGCAGTTACAAGCACGAATGGGATTATTCTGGGATAACCATTTTAGTACTTCAATCAATGAAACACGTTGGTACTCTGAATTACACGAAGAAGATCGTTTCTATGAAAATGCTCTAGGTAATTTCAGAACCCTTCTCGGAATGAGTGCTAAGGGTGATGCAATGTTGCGTTACTTGGATTTATTGCAAAGTACAGCAGCGGGAGCCAATGAAAATTATGCCCGTGAAGTGATGGAGTTACATACATTAGGCACAACTATCACTGACGGTGATTATACTGGCGAAGATATTGCTCAACTCGCACGTATTTTAACTGGTTGGTCGATTGTACTTGATACTACGGTACCGAGTCGTTATAAAACCTATGTCGGTAATAATACCTTCAGAGATTCATTGTTCTATAACTTCTTATTTAAACCAGCGCGCCATGACTTTGGTGAAAAACTTTACTTAGGACAAGTCTTTCCTGCTGGAATTGGAGAAGAAGAAGGTGATCGAGCTTTAGATCTACTTGCAGCTCACGACTCAACAGCGAACTTTATCTGTCTAAAACTGGCATTACACTTTGTATCGGATAACCCTGCACCACAAACGTTAACCGATTGTGCCGCAACGTTTAAACTACACGGTACTTCTCCGGATCAAATTGCGCATGTATTACGTACTTTAATTAATTCGGCAGAGTTTAATGAGTTAACAACTGAACGTAACAAGTTTAAAGATCACCAAGAATATATCTTTAGCTTAGCTCGGTTATTAAACTGGAAAGCTGTTGGAAATGTGCCAGCAAACGGTATTATTCCTGCTAACGTAGTTGGTGATATTATTGCCCGAATGGGACAACGTCAGTTTGCTAAAGCAGAACCTACCGGTTGGGCTGAAGATGTTGCCGGTGGTTGGTTATCAGCCAATAGCGCACTGCATCGTTTCCGTGAAGGCAATAGAATGTCGTTCAGTGGTATTACCCAGTTAGCGGTGCAATTTAAAGCTCAGGGTATAACGAGCTCAGGTGATGTGATGGCTAATTTGTTTATGCTGATGTTAGGCGGCAACTACACTAAAGATCACATGGTCATGGGTTATTGGTTATTACATCCAAATAATGCCACATTTGATTTAAACACTATGAGTCCTTTTGTAGCAAACGCTAGAATTCGTAACCTAGTATCGAGAGTTGCTCAATTGCCTGAATTCAGCGCACAATAACCTGGGAGAATAGACCAATGGATAATAAAAGAAGAAACTTTTTGAAAACCACGGGTGCTTTACTGGCTTCGTCAAGTATACCGGCGCTCAGTATGTTCCCAAGAACAGCAAGTGCTGTTATCAATCCAAACCCTAAGAAGCTAGTTGTGATATTGCTTCAAGGGGGCAACGATGGTGTGAATACTGTGGTACCACTTGATGCAGTTGAAAATGCCAATTATCAGGCACTTCGTCCTGATATTGGTTTACCACCAGAATTTGTTTTACCCTATGGCACATCACCAAACAATGTCGCCTTGGGTATTCATCCTGCGATGCAGAGTTTGCTGCCTTTACAAAATAAATTGGCATTATTTCCTGCAACTCATTCAGGGGCATTTTCAAATACCTCGCATTTCTTTCAATATGATTTTTTTGGAAGTGGTTTATATGTAGGTGCTAATTTTATTGATGACAAAGGTTGGCTTGGTCGTTACTTAGATAGAAAATACAGCACAATACCAGATGGTATCACGGCTTATGATTATACTGGTGGTCAATTTAAGATTACCCGTGGTAATTCATTTGTATTAGGACTATCAAACCCAGTTAATCAAGATTTAGGAACTACTGCGGCTAATGGTGCTAAAATTTGGGATGAAATTAAAGGTCTAACCAGTCCTATTGGTGCGGCATCTCAAAACAAATTTGCCGCAGAGCAGTCACGTTTAATTGATTCGGCGTTACCGCGTTTGCGTACAGTCGTTGATTTTCAACGGGCATCAACAGTTGCATATCCAACGGCTGCGCTTGGTACAAATTTAAAGCGCACGGCAGATATGTTGTTAACAATGCCTGAGCTTGAAGTTGTGCATATAAGTCATGGTGGTTTTGATTTGCATAGTAATGCAGTCACACCTGCTGATACTACCTCGGGTCGACATGCCAATGTGCTTGGTGCGTTAGCCGATTCAATGTCTGCATTCTATAATGATTTATTAGCAACGGATCCTGTCTTGCATGATAATGTTACTGTTGTCGTTATGACGGAGTTTGGTCGAACAGCTAAACAAAACAATAACCTCGGTACAGATCATGCGCAGGCGTCAACTTGGATGGCTTTTGGATCGAATGTGATTGGTGGAATATATGGTGATTACCCAGGTTTGGGTTCAGCCGACCTTGAGATTGGACGGTACTTGCGTCAAACGGTTGATTATCGTGATATCTTGTCAGAGATCATGGGGCCAAAATTTGTTGGCTTAACGCAAGCGGATGCCAATGCTTTGTTCCCAGATTATCTTGGGGCAACAACACCACTAGGCTTTATGGTTTAGTTTGTTAAAATAAAAGGAAAAACGAATAAGCTTGAAATTGTAATTAAGTTTAAAATTAAAAGCTTATTCGTAATACCACCATCATTAATTTAAAATTGAGGTGAAATATGAAAGCATTACGTAAAATCATGTGTTTGGTACTGTGTTTTGCATTATCGAGTTACACATTACCCTTGTTTGCTGCGACAGCTTCGCAAGCTGAATCTTTAGCAAGAGTGGAGTTAACGGATCAAGAAATGCAAAAAATTATTGGCGGCACAGGTAGTGTCGATGCAACTATGTCAGAATACATTCGATATGATCCTAAAGTAGCACCTGTTGCTCAAGCGGTTATTTCAAATCGTTCAAATATATCATTACCATATGTATTAGAAATTATGACTATCAATGGCGTGTCACTCGAGGTGTTAGCTTCTGGAACATTAGCCGCCGGTGAAACCAAAATAATTTCTGGCTCAGGTTCTCCTGGAGTGAATAAAGGCTCTGTTCGGGTTAAACTGGTGGAGATGTTGGCATAATGGCTATTGATACTGCATATTTAAGAACCCAAAGGTAGCGATAGATATTGAGTTATTTCTGATGGGAGGGGAAGTTTTCCTCCCTGAAGAATTGTAGGAATAACAGTTGAAATTTAAAGAAGTACGCTTTTGGTTGGTAGCCATAGTATCTGGTTTATTAATGGCACTCAGCTCCGCACCATTTGACCAATGGTATTTATCTTATATTGCCTTTGTTCCTTTATTCTTAGTGACACAACAGGCTTCACCGCATAAGCAAGGTTTAGCTTTTGCCTTAGCTTGCACCGTTATCGCTGCAAACTGGTGGCACAGTTCAATCATTTTCAGTAGTTTATTTTTTATTCTTATTTTATTCATTCTAGGTTTTGCATTTTACTTATGGGCATTATTGAGTGCTAGGTTTCGGACAGAACAATCGCATCCCCTTTGTACGTTGTTTATGCCTGCTATTATTTGGGTAGGAATTGAACGTATTCTAAGCAGTGAACTCGTTGGCATACCGTGTAATATCGGAATTACTCAAACCAGCCAAACCGTATTTATTCAATCAGCTAATTTATTTGGAATTTACACTACGTCATTTTTATTAATTCTGAGTAACACCGCAATTGCATTATTAATTAGTATGTTTTTGAATAAAACCATAAAAATTAATATCCAACAACATAAAAAAAATATTGTTGCATTAAGTTCGGTAGCATTCATTATGTTTGCGAATTTAAGCTATGGATATAATCAAACTCAACAAATCAATGATGTTAGCAATGGTATTAACGTTGTGCTAATACAACCAATAATATCCAGTAACTTGTATGCTAATAGCTGGAGAAATCCTGAATCAAGGTCATTTGTACGTAACACTTTAAATGAACTAACCAATGCGGCATTAAAAGAAAAACCTGACTTATTAGTTTGGCCCGAGGGTGGTAATGGTTTCTTCAATATGCGTATAAAAAAATTACGTGATAAGCTTTATAATCTTGCTCGTGATAATAATACCGATTTATTAATTTCAAGTAATGATCTTGATACTGAGGGAAGAAAATATAACTCGATATTTTCCATTTCTAAGCAAGGAAAATTACTTGATCGCTATAATAAAGTCATGTTGATACCCGGCGCAGAAGACAGTTATACTGCTGGAACAGAATTTCATCCGATTAGCAGTTCCTTTGGAAAAATTGGACCATCAATATGTTATGAATCAAATTTCCCATCACCTTTAAGAAAACAAGCCAGCAAAGGTGCTGAACTATTAGTGGTATCGACTAGTGATGCGCCATTTAAAAAAACCTCGCTTACAATTAATCATACTCGAACAGCAATATTTAGGGCGATAGAAAACAATCGTTGGGTGGTGCATGCATCGAATACTGGGCCATCAGTTATAGTTTCACCAACAGGTATCGTTACTGCAGAAACACAATTTTATCAACGTGGTTATATTTCGGGTAAGGTTCAATACATTAAAGAAAAAAGTTTTTTTACTACGTTTGGTTATTTGATACCAATGTTGTTGTCAGCCATAGTATTACTGTTAATATTAATAGCTGTTTCGTCATTAATTAAAATCCGAAAAGAATTTAAAAAAATGATAATGAAATTTAATGGTAAGGAAATTAGTAAACGCTTCATAACACGTTATGTACCGCTGACGTTTTTACACGGTGTATTTTTAAGTATTTTAATTTTGAGTAGTATTGTTATTGTTTCCCGTATGGTGCCAGATTCTAAAACGAGTACGGTTGCTGATGTGGTTAATGATTTTTTTGAACCTTTAGATAAACGAGCTCCCGACAAAGTTGCTGATAATTTTTTACAAGCTAGCAGTAATACTTGTGGCCCTGCTGTATTGGCATACCTATTTAGTTTCTATGGCCATGAAGTTTTAGAATCTAATTTAGTACCATCTATGGTTATTAGTCAAAAAGGTACAACAATGTTGGAGTTAAAAAACACTGCTATAAAGCACGGTTTTAAAGCAAAAGGTGTGCGTGAGAGTTATGGTGCTTTAATGAATGAACCTTTACCGGTGATTGCATACATTAATGACTCACATTATGTTGTAGTCAATAAAATAACCTCATCAACGGTTTATTTATTCGATCCATTGCTCGGGCATGTAAAAGTCGCTCGGGATGTTTTTGAAAGTGAATGGAAAGGCTATATACTATTAGTTAACATGAAAGAAATTGATAAGACTATTTAAAAATTATTTCACTTTAGATGTGTTGTCTAATTTTCCTAGTGATTTTAAAAAAATATAATGATCTAAATAATATTGTATAAAACTTGAATAATTACCATAAGGGTAACCAAACTCGTTGCAGGTTTGTTTTACAATTGGGGTGATTAAGTGTAAATGTTCCTGTGGTATTGCAGGTAATAAGTGGTGGTTAAGGTGGTGGTTTAATCCTCCAGTGAGCCAATTAAAAAACCAACTACCTGCTTTTAGGTTTTTAGTAGTACTGCAAACATGAAAAGCCCATGATCGATTTGTAGTATTATCAGCTGGTGTTTGTGTCATATGAGGTAAGCCGGAACTAATATAGATAGCTGACTGCCAAGTAAAGAAATAAATACCTGCAGCTAACAAAAACCACCAGAAGTTCGTTAGATAAATCGGTAATACTATATGAATAGTAACGGCAAAAATAGATGATATAATAATATCACGCAAATTACCTTTGTCTTTTAAAATTTCTCTATCATCAAAAAAAGGCGTGTTATAACCACCTATTAGTTGAATAAATAAATAATAACCATATACCAAGGGCGCATAAAGATGCTGAAAATTATGTCGAGCTTTTTTGGTAACATTTGATGATAAACGCACAATGTTTTTTAAAGCGAAAACATCGTAGTCATGCTCAGGATCCATCGGATAGTTATGGTGTCTAATATGCTCATATTGAAAGTAACGTTCTGGCATAAAGGGAATAAAGATGCCCCATAACATATTGTTGATCATCCAATACCCTGGAATTTGGGATAAACGTTTAAATATATTGCCGTGAATATACTCATGGCCAAATGCACCAATTAATGATGATGTGGCTAAACCCATAGGTATCGCAGCAAGTAGTCCCCAAGGAGGCAATAGGTATAAACTTAACCAACAACATACAAAAAATACGCTAGTCACTAGTATTTGAAAATACCCGTTACTGGTTTTTTTGTAATTAATATTATTTGACTTGAAAAAAGTTAAAACACGTTGTTTTAACGTCTGAAAAAACTCATCTTGATAGGTATCAAACAGTGCTTGGGAATTATTAACAATGCCAATTAAGAAGGGTTTTAGTAATTTTTTGGAAACCTTAAAATGGTTTGAGTAAAACATCGCAGTTGCATCTTCACCTGCAAGTATTGCGAGAACATTACCACCGGGGTGTTGTTTAATCCAAGGTGTTATATCGTAGATGTACTGCTCAATAACGATCCAGCAATCATTATGGTTATTATGTTTTTTTATTTCTTGCCAACTAAACGATTGATGCTTCGATATTAGTTTTTCAGAATGTAATGGCTTAGAAACGTCCATTGTATACTACTTATCTTGATAATGATGAATACTGAGCAAGGCCTGTTGTTACAGGCCTAATCTCAACATAGTGTATTAATTTATAGTGTATTAATCTTTGTTAAAAGTTACATATCAGAAAATTGTTCAATACTTAATTCACCGCTTTTAAGCATAGCGACTGCTTTTTGAGTTAATATATTGCGTTGTTGAATTGTGAGTTTATCTGCAATTTTGATTAGATGTTTTAGCTTCATACTAGGATTGTTTGCAGCGGAGCTAATGATTTCTTCAATGTCATTGTATTGCTCTACTTGTTCTGGACTTGGTTGTTCAGCAGGTAGGGCTGTTAACTGTGCCGTTGCAATTGGCTTTATAGTTGCAGCAGTTGCATTAGCTGGCATCGTAGCCGTTTGTTCGCTCATTGGCTCAGACATTGTCGATGCTTTAGTGTTTTGTTCAACTCTAACAGCCATATCTGACATAGTCTCTAAAGCTCCCGAAGAAGCACTCATTTGCTCGGCTTGCATTTTTGCCGTTATCACTTTCACTGGCTGTGTATTAGCATTAGCTGATGTTGTTGCAGGTGGTGTTTGTACTAATTGCTCTGTATTGGAGGTTGATTTTATAATTGCAAATGCACTAACAACGCCAAATAACGACCCACCAATAAAAAGATATATAGATTTATTCATGATCACTCCTTAGTCATATTAATAGTCTATTTAAAGGGTTTTTCCGATATTTTGTACCGATGTTTTGATACTAGAATTTGTACTGGCTAATGATAATTTATTTATTTTTTCTTCTAATATCACACATTAATCACTTGTACGCAATAACTAATGTGTATTTTTTTAATCATTTACCTGTTATAGATGTTTGATTTAATTAGTAGTTTTGTGCAGTTTAAACGTAGACTGATTACAAGCCATACAAATTGACTTGGCGATACAATTGTATGTATTTAAAAAATTTAAAGTAATTTTTAGATAGTGCCGATAGAGCGAATTCATGGCTAGTGGAGAACTAAAATGAATTCAAGATTAAAAATTTTTTTAAGTAACATGCTCAGTATAATGTTCATTGTGAGCAGTATTGGTTGTTTGGCGCAAGCGGATGAGCAACAATCAAGCATTGATGATTCCGATGTAGAAGCTGACGACAAAGTTGAGACTTTATTTGGAGCCAATGTTCCCAATACGAGTTTTGATTTATATTCGTCATCAATATTAGAAGCACAAAATGAAATTAGTTTTGTTTGTGTCATCAACTCCCCTTATGAGCTACGACGTTTTGAACTCAAATGTGATGAAGCAAAATACCTCGATGTAAAGCTGGCGGACTGCTGTATTGAAGGCGATATCTGGCAAGCCAAAGCAAAAGTGTGGGATGCAAAGCCCAATAGTGCGATAACCGTTACTCCGAGTAAAGCTAATCAGCAAAGTGTAGCGGCTCGTGTTTATAATGATGGTGGTACAAAATTAAATCCTAAACAATTAACGGCACTAATTGAATGCAGTTATAAAAGTGGCATTAACCAATTTCCGGCAGCAGCATTATTCACTGCAAAAAGTGACGGATATTGCACTATGAAAGATTTAGGTGTGAAAATTAATATGTAATAGTATTTTATAACTTAAAAAACAGTATATAGGCATGGAGAAAACTAATGCGATTGTTATGAAGCGTTATTGAAGAGCACGATCCAAGTGCTCTAGTAACTAAAGCCGAGTTGGCTTAAAATAAATGCTAATACACAAATTATAATCACGAGCCAAACAACAGTGCGTGGTAATTTAGGGGGTACTTTTTACTAAATAGGAGGTCACTTGATAAAAAAGCTTCTGCTGTTACTGCCACTTTTAATCACCAGTGGTAAGATACCGTTCTACGGTATCCTTAGCAAATATTTAAGGGTTAAAAAACTCCAAGTTATCAGAGATTATATCGATACCATTTTTTGCACACTGCTCATCAATTTCTCGGCTAGGTGCGTCACTAACATCAATTGCGCCGACAATTATGCTTGCAGCTACTATTATTGGTAACCCACCACTAGCAAATAAAAGGTTTTTTTTTTCAAGAATTTTGCTAATCTTTCGCTGTACAAATAAGGAGGTAGGCTGTGCAAAACTAAGCGCGGTTGTTGCTTTTTTATAGCTAATTTCTAACGCAATTTTTGGAACCAGATCATTGCGCAAAATTACTTTCACAATGCCAGCTTTGTTTACTATTGTGACAGCCACTTGATTGCTACGCTCTTCAGCACCAACTGTAACTGTCAGTAAAACACCCACTGAAATGTGGGTAATCTTACTTTTTTAACTTATTACACTTCCGCAACATTTAACCATGTATCGTGTTTATTACACACGCTCAAGATATGTAATGGACCATGATAATTTTTGATAGTGAAATTTGATATTGGACTTTTTGTCTTTGTTGGGTCAAACATATTTTCGTTGATGTATTTAAAGTCCTTGTCTAAAACTATGTGTTTAATTATAAAATGTCCGTAAGCTTTCATTTCATGTGGTGTAATGACTTGTATTTTGCTGCCCGATACTTCTATCTTTGGTAGATGTCCAGCGGCTTTTTTACTCCACCGACCTGGAGCATCTTTGGTATAGTACAGACCTCCAGCCATGCTAGAAGCGCTTGCAAGCACAACCCTTGGTGCGATGATTCCAGTTGCCGAGCCTGCAACTGCGAGACGAATAAAATTTCTACGATCCATAGTAAATACCTTTATTAAGTAGTGGATTATCTCTTTCCATGGCTGAGATAATGAGCCAGTAAAACTGATATTAATAATAGTACATATCACAATTACCACAATGTTATTAGCGCTTAACAGTATTGTATTTTATAAAATTTTATCCTTCTAGATAAAGCTTTATAGCCTATAAACTGCTACTACAAGTGAAACAGAAACAAGTCAAGTAGCACATGCTATATATGTTTTATGGATTTAGATCAATTTAAAATAGTTAATGATACTTGCGGAAATATTGCCGAACAATTTCGTGATACTGTCAAAAATTTTCGTTTTAGTTGGCAAGATAAGATATTTTATCTTGGTATTAGTATTAGTCTTGTTTCGATAACAAGTGGTGCAAGAGATATCGTTAGTATATTGAGTCTAGCGGATATGGCTTGTTATGCTGCAAAAAAATGCGGGCGAAATCGAGTTCATGTTTATAGCGAGAGTGATAAAGAGTTGCTTAAACGCCATAAAGAAATGCACTCCGCAGCTGCCATTAAGCAAGCGATTGAGGATAATCAATTTATCATTACTGAAAGAACAAAATATTGAACATTATGAAATTCTAATTAGAATGATTGGTGAAGAAAATAAAATTGTAGCGTCCGGTGCGTTTATACCTGCGGCTGAACGTTATAATTTTATGAGTACAATTGATAAGTGGGTGATAAACGAGATTTTCAGATTATTACAAGAATTAAATAAGTTTAATGATGATAATGTCATCTATGAGTTATCAATTAATCTTTCAGGCACAACTATTTGTGAATTGGGATTAAAAGAATACATTATAGAGAAGCAGAACCAATATAATATTGATGCAAAACATATTTGTTTTGAAGTAACCGAAACCAGTGCCGTTGCAAATTTGAATGATGCTACAATATTAATAAAAGAACTAAAGAACAGTGGTTTTAAATTTTCATTGGATGATTTTGGTAGTGGTAAGTCATCGTTCACTTATCTTAAAGTCCTCGATGTCGATTTTTTAAAAATAGACGGCAGCTTTGTACGTGACATAGAACATGACGAGGTTGATCTCGCGATGGTTGAATTTATTAATCATACGGGACAAGTTATGGGGATGTTTACTGTTGCAGAATTTGTTGAAAATGATGCGATCCTGCTATTCTACACAAGTTAGAGCAGCTTGGAGTTGATTATGCTCAAGGATATGGCATTGAACGACCAAAACCTTCTAACGACTTACTTAACAATAATTTTAAGTTGTACTAATAAGTGTTAACCAGCACACAACACCGACATTTATCTCGAGTTTAGTGTGCGTTATCTCACACATGATTAATTTATGAATTCACTTTTTAAAAAAATAAAAATATTATCATCCCTACGAATAAGTTAAATATTTTATCAGCAGTCATTAGTTGATAATAAAGTTTAGCTTATATCTATGTTAAGGAGCGAAGGAATTTGCACCTACTATCGAACTAATTGTAATTAAGGGAAAAAGTAAATGAAAAATATATTTAAAACTTTGGTACTTGCTTCAACGTTGTTAACATCTGTGACATTACATGCTGCTAATTCTCGTCTTATTAATCCAAATTCACCAAATCTAACAATTGAAAATACCATTTCAGAAGTAGATGGACAGATTGGTGGTTTTCTTGATTCAAATGGAAATGTTAATAGCGATCCTAATAATCCTGATAATGTTAGTATTCTTTATCCTATAGCAGGCACAGTATATGCCACTGTAACGGATGGTAATACCGGCGAAACTTTAGGTACGTTTAATACTATAGGAAGTGTAACGGCTACAGCATTATTTGACGTTAGTTTTTTTGGGTTAACGGGGGATTGGAGCTTATTACCTGAAACAATGCCGTGGACGATGATGGATGATTTTAGAATGCAAGTTAATGGCTCAACATTTAGATTTGAAGAAAAGCTAACGGGGCGCGCATTTCCACGTTTAGGTCCTGTTGAAGATCCTGCTGTAACGGGAACCCTAGCGTTACGTATGGCTGGTTGTGCTGGCGTTCGTGAAATTAGTGGCGCAGGTGCTTATGCAAATAAAGTCGGTACGCTTTGTTTAAATGGTACTTTTACATTTGATGCGGACTTTAATGGAAAAGGCGTATCTAATTGCACTATAGCATTGCATGATCCTATTCAATAAAATTTAGAAAAAGTATCTGTCAAAGTGGGGCTACAAGTTAGCCCTATTTTTTTATGTATTTAAAATATTGCAGCAATAAAATAAAAATATTTTTATAAGGAATTTGATCTTGTTGTCCGTGGCAGCTAGTCTTTCAAGTGGAACATAATTTATCGACTACTGGAGGGTGAAATGCAAATACAAGAAATTCGCGATATCGCAAAAGCTATCGGAATAAAAACAGGAAAATTATCTAAGTTGAACCTAATACAAGAAATCCAAAGAGCAGAAGGAAATTTTGATTGTTTTGCTTCTGCCACACAAGGCGAATGTAGTCAAAATGATTGTTGTTGGCGTAGCGATTGTTTTACAATGGCGCAAAAACCTGCTTTGGTTTCAGTGGTTTAAAATTTGTTTGCATGGCTTTAGAGTATAGATCGATATATTTTTCAGCACTCATGCGCCAAGAGAAATTTTTGCGCATGCCAGTGCGTTGTAATTTATGCCAGATTGTTTTATTTAAGTAGGTTTCATGGCAACGAATTATTGTTTGCACCAAATTTTCCGATTGCTGTTCCCTTACTATAAACCCAGTTGCATTATTGTTAATTTTGGAGTTGTAATCACACACTGAATCTGCAAGTCCTCCAACATTTCGAACTATTGGAATGGTACCGTAACGTAGAGCATAGAGTTGACTTAAACCACATGGTTCAAATGTGGATGGCATTAAATAGGCATCGGCGCCAGCTGTAATCATATGCGCAATATTTTCGCTGTAACCAATTTTAACCGCAATTAATTTTGGATATTTTTTAGCTAGTTTCGTTAATTTTTGTTCATAGATGCGATTACCGCATCCGAGGATCACAAGTTGAATATTTAATTTACTCAGGTTTGGTAATGCTGCTATAACTTCTTCAAAACCTTTCTGTTGAACAATTCGACTAACCATACCGAGTAAAAATGTATCTTTATTTTTTGAAAGATTAAACATAGCTTGCACAGCGATTTTATTTCTATGTTTGATATCCAGACTGTTAGCATTATAGTTTAGATATAACATTGGATCTTTCCAAGGATTCCAAGTTTGGATATTAATACCATTTAAAATACCTGTTAGATTGTTGTTTCTATAACGTAACAGGCCATCTAAGCCGTGTCCGAATTTTTTACTGGTTATTTCCTTGGCGTAACGTGGACTAACCGTATTTACCTCATCAGCATAGATTATTCCACCTTTGATAAAAGACAGTTGACCATAAAATTCGAGTCCTTCGTGGGACCAATATGATTTATCGAGATTTAATTGATCAAATATATTTTTTGAGAATAAACCTTGATAGGCTAAATTGTGTATTGTAAAGATACATGCAGGTCGAACGGGGTATTGTTGTAAATAAACAGGTAGTAAACCTGTCTGCCAGTCATTACAATGCACAATATTGGCATACCAATTTAACTCAAGTTGATCACAGGCTAACATTGCTGCAACTTCACAGAGTAAATCAAATCTAAAAGCATTGTCGGGCCAGTCGTTGCCATCACTATCAGAATAGGGCGTGCCAGCGCGTTCAAAGTAGGGAGAAAAATCAATTAACCAACACTTAACTCGACTACCGGGTAATAACGCTTCTAAAATATTTATTTTTTTATTTTTAAGCTGAAAAGTAGTTAGTGATTTAATTCTTTTAAATTTAGTCCGAATATTGGCATAACAGGGCAACACGATACGAACATCACACGCTAATTTTGTTAGAGCAATAGGTAAACTACCGGCCACATCTCCGAGGCCACCGGTTTTAATTAACGGGTAGACTTCACTCGCAACATATAATATTTTAGTCACATTATTATTGTTGAAATTTGGTTTTTTTTGAATGCCCATTTAAGGTAGACCTATTTTAATTTTTCAACTTTAAAATAACTACAGCTAATGGAGGTAGGTTTAATTCAATTGAATATTGTCGTTGCATGTAATTGATATCTTGTGAATCGACACCTCCGTAATTACCGTAATTGCTGCCACCATAAATATTAGAATCAGAATTTAATATTTCACAATAATGCCCCGCTGTTGCAACACCAATGCGGTATCTTGGACGTGGCACGGGAGTAAAATTTGTAACTACCATAATAGTGTTGCTACTATCATGTCGGGCATACGCTAAAACTGAATTTTCCGAATCATTACAATCAACCCACTCAAAACCTTGTGACTCAAAGTCGTGCAAGTGCAGTGCCGATTCAGTACAATATAATTTGTTTAAATCTTGTAATAAACGTTTGACTCCTTGATGCAGTGGGTAGTCTAGTACATACCAATCTAAGTCACTGTCGTGATTCCATTCTTCACCTTGGCCAAATTCACAGCCCATAAACATTAATTTTTTCCCAGGGTAGGTATACATATAACTGTATAACAAACGTAGGTTGGCGAATTTTTGCCATTCGTCACCTGGCATCTTGTTTAGCATTGATGACTTACCGTGAACTACTTCATCGTGCGAGAACGGTAATATAAAATTTTCAGTAAAGGCATACAACAAACCAAATGTTAATTCATTATGGTGGTAGTGACGATGCACTGGATCTTTGTTCATATATTGCAAAGTATCGTGCATCCATCCCATATTCCATTTTAATGAAAATCCTAAACCACCAATATAAGTAGGTCGGGTAACTTGTGGCCATGCGGTTGATTCTTCCGCCATTATCAAAGTTCCAGGTAATAGGCTGTGAGTTGTGATATTTAATTCCCGTAAGAAATTGATTGCTTCTAAATTCTCATTACCACCGTATTCATTTGCAATCCAATCATCGGCTTCACGAGAATAATCAAGGTATAACATTGATGCCACAGCATCAACGCGCAAGCCATCAATGTGAAATTCTTCTAACCAATAAACGGCATTGGCAATTAAGAAATTTTTGACTTCGTGACGGCCGTAATTATAAATGAGCGTTCCCCAATCACGGTGTTCACCGCGGCGGGGATCAGCATGCTCATACAATGGGCTGCCATCAAAATTGGCAAGACCATGATCGTCTTTGGGGAAATGTCCCGGAGCCCAATCCATAAACACACCAATATTATGTTCATGACAATAATCAACAAAATAACGAAAATCATCGGGATCTCCAAAACGACGTGTTGGAGCAAAATAACCAGTAGTTTGATAACCCCACGAAGCATCGAGTGGATGTTCGGTGATGGGTAATAATTCGATATGGGTAAAACCCATTTCAGTCACATAGTGAACTAAGCGATGCGCTAATTCACGGTAATTTAAAAATTCACCTCGAATATCATGTTGCCATGAACCTAGATGAACTTCGTATATCGACAACGGGCTATGCAACCAATTGGTTTGCTGTCGTGTTGTTATCCATTTATTATCATGCCATTCAAATTGCGAGTGTTCACAAACCACACTTGCTGTGCGTGGTCGTAGTTCACTAAGTTGCCCGTAGGGATCGGCTTTTGATAATACTTCATTAGTATGACGATTACGCAGTTCAAATTTATAAAGAGTATCAGCGCTTAAACCGGGAATAAATAATTCCCAAACACCGCTAGCACCACGTGAACGCATGGGATGGCAGCGTCCATCCCATGAATTAAAGTCGCCAATAATGCTCACGCGTTCTGCATTGGGCGCCCATGTGGCAAAGCGAACACCGCTAATTTTTTGATTTTTGTCAATTTCAAGGGTGGTACAATGTGCGCCTAATATACGGTAAATATTCCAATGTTTCCCCTCAGAAAATAAATGTAAATCATAATCTGATATTTGTGCTGGAAAACAGTATGGATCGTAGGCGTAGTGTATTTCACCCAAGCTATCGTGCCACAAAATCTGATAAAATTGCGGAATTTGATCTGTTGTTTGCCATTCATAAAAATCACTATTTTCCAAGCGTGTCATTGCTTGGTTGGTATTTTCAAAAAAAGCTTGTGTTATGTTGGGTAAATAAACTCTGATAATTTTTAGATTATCATTTTCAAAACATCCTAATACGGAAAATGGGTCATGGTGACAGGCATTTTTTATTAATTGTAAATTATTGTTTAATGCAATGGCATGAGTTTGTATCATAAGGCCTCGTTTTGTCTGAATAAAGAATTTAAGTCGATTAATACGATAATTTGAAATTGGATTCGATCTAAATAATTTATTTCATAAACAGATTTTATATAATTTTTTATATCACAATTAAAAATATTTGAATAAAAAAAAGATGCACATCTATTGTCATGTTCTATAGTGAATATAGATTAATGTTATAAATAAAAAATGTATAAAAAATATAACATCCATAAAGAATAGACAGTTTTCTTGTTTATAACAGGTTTCATTAGATGTATTTTAAATATAGTTTTTAAATCTGTTTGTTAAATCCGGTGAAGGTTTAATGCATTGAATGACCAAATTGAAGGGCACATGATGACAAGGTTTTTCCCTAAAAATTCTTCTCGACACATAAACAACTTAACACGCGATACACTCGCACTCATAATGGCCGGTGGACGTGGTTCACGTTTAAATGGTTTAACTCAATGGCGAGCTAAACCGGCTGTACCATTTGGTGGAAAGTTTCGTATTATTGATTTTCCATTGTCAAATTGTATTAACTCTGGTATTCGTAAAATTGGAGTGTTGACCCAATATAAAGCCCATTCATTAATTTGCCATGTACAAAAAGGCTGGGGGCATTTACACGGTGAATTTAATGAATTTGTCGAAGTATTACCTGCACAACAACGAATTGAAGCTTCGTGGTATGCAGGAACAGCCGATGCGGTGTATCAAAATTTAGACATTATTCAAACTCATGAGGCTAAAAATGTTTTAATTCTAGCCGGTGATCATATTTATAAAATGGATTACGCTCAAATGTTAGCACAGCATGATGACACCGATGCCGATGTTACTATTGCTTGTATCGAAGTACCGATAAACGAGGCGAGCTCGCTTGGTGTAATCGGAATAGATAAAACAAATAGAATTCAAACATTTATTGAAAAACCGAATTTTCCCGCGCATATCCCAGGAAACCATAAAGTTTCTCTATGTTCAATGGGGATCTATATTTTTAAAAAAGATTTTTTATTTCAACAGTTAATTGTAGATTCAGATGATAAGCAATCAACACACGATTTTGGTATGGATATTTTACCGGCATTAATTGATCAGCACCGCGCCTATGCATACTCCTTTCAGGATGCCGATAGCGGTGTTCGATGCTACTGGCGAGATGTCGGTACCATTGATGCCTATTGGAAAGCAAACTTAGAATTAATCGGTGTTACTCCGGAGCTCAATTTATATGACGATGATTGGCCAATATGGACCCATCAAGAACAATTACCACCAGCAAAATTTGTATTTGATGAAGAAACACGTCGCGGTGTGGCAATAGACTCGATGGTATCCGGTGGTTGCATTATTTCAGGAGCAACGGTTCGACATTCAGTATTATTTTCAAAAGTGAATGTTGATTGTTATTCTGAAATTGAAAATTCAGTATTGTTACCAAACGTCACTATTGGTCAACACTGTCGCATTTTTAATGCAATTATTGATAAGGGTTGCATTATTCCAGAGGGGACAATTATTGGTGTTAATCCAAAACAAGACGCAGCCAATTATCAAGTAAGTCCCGGTGGCGTTGTTTTGGTGACACCCGATATGTTAAACCAACAACTACATCATGTCCGATAATCAAAAACTGAACGTAGTGTTATGTTGGCACATGCACCAACCTGATTATCGTGATCGTAATACTGGACATTACGAATTACCGTGGACCTATCTACACGCCATAAAAGATTATGTGGATATGGCTGCACACCTTGAAGCTCTACCGGCTGCTCGAGCAGTGGTAAATTTTGCTCCAATTTTATTACAACAAATTGATGATTATTCACATCATATTCAACAATACTTAAATCATGGTAAGACAATACCCGATGATTTATTATCAGCCTTGGTTAGTCCTGAACTCTCCAGTAGTTCAATCTTGCGATTAGAACTTATCGAACAATGCCTAAAAGTTAATGAACAACGTTTGATTAAACGATTTCCCGCTTATGATGCCTTGGCGAGTTTTGCCCGAACGGTGTTATCCAATAATAGCATGATGGTTTATGTTAATGAGTTGTTTATAAGTGATTTAGTCGTTTGGCACCATTTAGCATGGCTTGGTGAAACGCTGCGGCGACGAGACATTCGTATAAAACGCTTAATGGATAAAAAACAAAATTATAGCTTGCGTGATCGACGAGAATTACTGATCGTCATTGGAGAACAGTTAAAAACTGTGATTGAACGCTATCGCCGTTTAGTTGAAAACGGGCAAATTGAAGTATCACTAACACCTTATGCTCATCCTATTGTACCGCTAATGTTGGATATAAAATCAGCAAAGCAGTCAATCCCCGATGTTGTGTTACCCGATATTGATTATTATCCAGGGGGCGCTCAACGAGCAAATTGGCACATACAAAAGGGAATTGAAGTATTTAAAAAATACTTTGGTTTTGTACCGAATGGTTGCTGGCCATCCGAAGGCAGTGTTAGTGATGACACTCTAAAATTATTAGCCGAGCATGGATTTTTATGGACAGCGACAGGAGAGACCGTATTGCATAACAGCATTGCTAAGCCAGAAAATAATAAACCTGAGAATTATGCACATCGTGCTTATAAATTTAGTGATAATAACAATAATATAAATGTATTTTTTAGAAATGACGGCTTATCCGATAATATTGGTTTTAAATATTATGAATGGCATGCCGATGATGCTGTCGCCGATTTAGCACATCACTTAAAAAATATTGCATTAAGTATTCAAGATACTAGTGATGATGAGTTAAATGATCATGTTGTTGCAATTATATTAGATGGTGAAAATGCATGGGAACATTACCCAGAAAATGCCTATTATTTTCTTTCAGGTTTATACGCAACACTATCTTCACAAGCTGAAATTCGCTTAACAACTTTTAGTGAATGTTTACAAACAGGCATGAAAACACCGGCTATTAATACTATTACAGCCGGTAGTTGGGTCTATGGCAGTTTTTCGACCTGGATTGGTGATGCGGATAAAAATCGTTGTTGGGAAGTTTTAACAGATGTCAAAAAAGTTTATGATCAAGTGATGTCTGAGGGTAGGCTAAATGAGCAACAAGTTAGCGCGGCAGAACATCAATTAGCAGTTTGTGAAGGTTCAGATTGGGCGTGGTGGTTTGGAGATTACAATTCAGAATCTACGGTTAATGATTTTGACAGACTTTATCGCAAACATTTAAAACGACTCTATCACCTATTACAACAACCGTGCCCTGACTATCTTGAGCTGCCTTTTAGTAAAGGTGGAGGTGATCCAACCCTAGGTGGTGCAATGCGTCCTGGACAAGCTTGATTTTGAAATAAAAAAATAACATGCCAAAATTGAATAACACTACGGTTAGCACTCTAAACAAAACTGAACCTCTAGCTATATTAAATACTCGTCGATGCGGTATACTGTGCCACCCAAGTTCATTGCCTGGGCCACTGTTTAGCGGTGATTTTAGCCACCAAAGTTACCGGTTTATCGAGTTTTTACGTGCTAGTAAAATATCAGTTTGGCAAATGCTTCCCTTGGGTCCAGTGCATGATGATCATTCTCCCTATCAATGTAAGTCAGTTCATGCAGGAAATCCATATCTTATTAGCTTAGATTGGCTTGTTGATAAAAATTTATTAGATACAATATTAGAACCGAGTATTAAAAAATTTAGCACGCTATCTGAAAGTAATCAATTTAGAATAAAAAAATTATATCAAGCATATGACAATTTTTTAAAATTACAAGATAGAACAATAACGCTTGAGTTTAATACATTTTCAAATAAAAATAAATTCTGGTTAGATGATTATTGTTTGTATCATAGTATACGGCAATTACATCACGACACACCGTGGTATCAATGGCCAACAGATCTTCGTGATCGTGAGAAAACAGCGCTTAAAAAAATCGAAATAAAGCTACAATATCAAGTATTTCGAGAAAAGTTTATTCAATTTGTTTTTTTTAAACAGTGGAATGAAATTAAACAATATGCAAATAATAACAATGTACATATTTTTGGTGATATTCCACTATTCGTAGCTCATGATAGTGCCGATGTTTGGGCTCATCCAGAATATTTTTCAGTTTCTGCTAATGGATCTTTAAAGACAGTTACTGGTGTTCCGCCAGACTATTTTTCAAAAACAGGGCAACGTTGGGGAAATCCACAATACAAGTGGAAAAAATTATTGGCCGAAAATTTTTCGTGGTGGCATGAACGCATCGCAACACAATTAGAATTATTTGATATAATTCGTATTGATCATTTTCGTGGATTAGAATCGTATTGGGAAATTTCCGCTGATACCGAAACTGCAATTGATGGACATTGGGTGCCAGCTCCCGGAAAACAATTTTTAAACAGCGTTAAGCAACATTTTGGTACCTTACCACTAGTTGCAGAAGATCTAGGAACAATAACAAATGAAGTCACTCAATTACGTCGTTGTTTTTCAATACCGGGCATGAAGATACTACAGTTTGCTTTTGACGGAAATTCTGACAATAGTTACTTACCACATCACCATGAAAAACAATCAGTAGTTTATACCGGTACTCACGATAATGACACAACACTATCTTGGTATCAGCAGTTATCTGACAATATAAAAGCAACTATGAATAATTATTATGGTTTTGATATTGCAGCTACTATGCCTTGGCCACTAATCCGTAGTGCATTAGCATCACGCTCGAATTTAGCGATACTACCAATGCAAGATGTATTAGCTTTAGGGCAGGGAAATCGCATGAATTTACCAGGAACCACTAAGAACAATTGGTTATGGCGTTTTAGTTGGGATGATGCACCGAATGATTTGGCTGATATATTAAGTGACTTAGTTGCACTATATGATCGCGCACATTAATTTTTTTAAATCCAGATTAAACATCCTAATTCAAATGGATGACTTAATAATACGTGATAAGGGAAGACTCGAATTTTATAGTGATTTATTCCTGGAATAGTTGGCTTTAAATCTAATGTGAAAATGTCCTCATTCTCCTCGGTTGTTTGATGATTTAAAAAATAACGTGTGTGCGCTTTAAATCGATCGTTACTTTGGACTCGTCCCAAAATACATTCTACAACAACATCATTATGCGATAAGCCATTTAAAAAAACTGCAACACTAATGGGCAATAATTCCTCTTGGTTTAATGTTTTTTTATGACAGTGTAAACAACGAATACTGACATCCTGCCAGTGATTGCGTACTTTATTTTTCCATAAGCTTAATTCCTTAGCTCGACCACTATTATCATCCACTAAAGACATATAATATTTTTTAGCACAGCTATAAAATTTAAAAACATAGTCTCTGACCATTCGTTGAGCGTTAAAACGTGGAATGCAAGTTTTCATCGAATTTTTGGCTATCTCAACCCATTTATGTGAATAACCATGTTGGCCGCGGTCAAAGAAAATTGGAATGACTTCATATTCTAAAATATCCAATAAATCAGAAGCTTCTTGCTGGTTACGATAGTTTTCATCAAATTCTTCACTGTGTGGCGATATTCCCCATCCATTGTTACCGCTAAATCCTTCTCCCCACCAGCCATCGAGCATACTGAGATTTAATACACCGTTAATAGCCGCTTTTTCACCCGAGGTACCACTTGCTTCCATAGGATGTTCTGGAGTATTCAACCAAACATCAGAGCCCCGTACCAATTTTCGCGCTAGAGCAAGATCATAATTTTCTAATAAAATAATTTTACCGATAAACTCTGGTTGTAGAGAATATTCGTGTATTTTACGTATAAGTTCTTGGCCGGGTTCATCTTTGGGGTGTGCTTTTCCTGCAAAAATTAACATAACAGGTCGTTCGGGATTGTTTAATAGCTTTTTTAAACGCTCTATATCAGAGAAAATTAATGTAGCTCGTTTATAAGTAGCAAAACGACGTGCGAAACCAATAATTAAAACGTCATTTTCTGGTTGAGAGGTATGCAGTGTTAATTTTTTTAACAAAGCATCGCTGCTACCATTACGCTTATGTTGTTTTGACATTAGTGGGTAGATATATTCCAGTAATTGCGCTTTTAATTCATTACGTAAACTCCAAAATCGATGATTTGGTATGTCATCAATGCACTTCCAATAATTTTCATCGAGTAATTTATTTCGCCATAAACGAAACCGGTTATCAAATAAGTTGGTCCATTCTCGAGCCAAAAAAGTTTGCGCGTGAACGCCATTGGTAATATATGAAATTGGGTTTTCCTTATACGGAATTTGCTGCCAAATATAACCCTCATTTCGCGATGCAACTGTTCCGTGTATTTGACTCACACCATTGTGAAAACGCGAACCGCGTAAGGCTAATGCCGTCATATTAAAGCCTTGGGGGCTGTTGGGGCTAGTTGCTACAGCCATAAATTCAGGTGCAGTTAATTTTAATTTATGGGCATAAGACTTTAAATATTTTGAAATTAGTTCTTGGGTAAAGATATCATGTCCAGCCGAAACCGGTGTATGAGTGGTAAATACAGTAGCACAAGCAACTAATTCTAAAGCACTATCAAAATCCATATCTTTATCTAAAATATATTCTCGTGTTCGCTCTAAAATCTGGAATGCAGCGTGACCTTCATTAATATGCCAAACATTTGGAGCTAAACCCAAAGCGCGAATTGCTCTAACACCACCAATACCAAGCACCAATTCCTGTCTAATTCTATTTTCTAAATCACCGCCATATAGTTGAAATGTAATCGTTCTATCTTGCTCACTATTACTGGGGATATCGCAATCTAATAAATAAAGTTTGATATGACCCGCCTTTGCCACCCATACCTTAATAAAAATGTTTCGATCCTCTAGTTCTAGATTAACTATAATTTCTTTATTATTCGAGTCGAGTGCTGGAGTGATAGGTAAATCGTCAAAATTTGTGGTATTGTAAATGGCTTCTTGGTTGCCATTGGCATCGATTGTTTGAGAGAAATAACCCTGTCGATATAATAAACCTATGCCAATGAATGGTACGCCAAGATCACTTGCAGCTTTACAATGATCTCCGGCCAGAATCCCAAGACCACCAGAATATATTGGGAAACTTTCATGAAATCCAAATTCGGCACAAAAATAGGCTACCAAATCAGTGTTAAAATCTAGCTCTTTTGATATATCAGTTAGTGGTTCTTTAGACAGATAACTGCTGTAAGATGACATAGAGCGGTTGTATTGTTCTAAATAGATGTGCTCATCAGCAGCATCATTAAGCACTTGTTGCGATACACGACGTAAAAACACCTTAGGGTTGTGTCCACAACGTTTCCACAACTTATAGTCTAATCGGGCAAACAAACCTCGAACGTTTGGATCCCAGCTGTAATACAAGTCGTTAGCGAGCAGTTTTAGCCCTGCTAATTTATCAGGAATTGTTGGTTGAAATTCAAAATCAAATATTGTACCGGGCATGGATATTTTTCTTTTATTTATATCTATATAAATGTAGCATGCTTTGGATAAAACTCATTAAATCAATTGGATTTTTGCAGCTGAACATGGATTATGTGTTCAAATTTATAAAGTAATAAATAACTTATTACACTATGTTATTAATGTTTATAAATTGAAACTCAAGAAAAAGAAATGCTGAGTTTAGTATCTAATGTTCTCTTTTATTAAAACGTATCATAATAATATTTTTGCGTGTAGATATACACTGATATTAATTGTGCTATTTGGCGTAGCGAAAGTTGATTATTGAAATTAATGTACTAACCACAAATTCGTATATTTCTTAACAATTTTCAGATATACAGTTATTTTATTAACGGTTAATTAATCTAGTGTAAATCACGAAAAAATGGGATATTTATCACATAATATTGATTTTATGGTAATTTAGTAAAATCAACATATAAATTATAATGTGTCTAATTCCGAATTATTTTCGAAAAGTTATTCAAGCATTCAATACTTTTATTTGATAATTCATTTGAAATCTTTTCTTCTACTATAGAAAATTCTGAGCGAGCAACGGTTAACCTATTTTTTCCGCGCTCAGTCAGTGTAATATAAAATGAACGTTTGTCAGAACTGTTTTTGACACTTTCGACAATTCCTAATTTTATTAATTCATTTACTAGAACACTGGTTGTAGCCCTAGTAACATTGGTATGACGGCTTAGATCCGATACTGTAATTTTTCCCGATTTCTCTAAAAAATCCATCACTTTAAATTGCGGTAAGCGTAAACCAGAATAGGTTAAAGATAAGTTAATTTTTCTTTCATAAACTCGTACTGCTTCTAGTAATTCTAACACTTTAAGTTGTTCCATATAATATTAGCCTTATTAATAAAACTTGTTAGTTAGACTAACAATCAATAAATGTATTTATTTAATCTTGTAACTCGGATATATTTTTCCTAGTTTAATAGTAATGTATTTTACTAATTATATCGAAGAAATTTAACCTCAAAACAGGAGTAAGATTATGCAGGCTGTTATGGAAAAAGATAATTTATCTGAGATAGATTTAAGTTCACGAATATCTGTGCTAGAAAATGAGCTAATACAAGTAAAAAAACAGGTTCCTGAAAACAAAGTCTCAATTGTAGTTTTATCCGGTGATTTTGATAAAGCAGTAGCAGCCTTTTTTATGGCAAATGGTGCAATTGGTATGGGCATGGAGGTTACAATGTTTTTCACTTTTTGGGGTTGTTCGGTGATTAAAAAAGGTCGAAAATTGAAAGGCAAAAAATTCTCCCATAAGTTAATTAATTTAATGTTACCTGCCAATAGTAAAAGCCTAGCCCCGTCTAAGATGTCGTTTGGTGGTTTGGGAAGAACTTTTTTTAATCATGTAATGAAAGGACAAATGTCATCTTTAGAAGAACAGATTGAATTAGCCGTTGAATGTGGTGTTAAATTCCAAGTATGTTCGCCATCATTGGGCATGATGGGCTTTGATGATGATGAGTGGAAAGTTCCTATTGATGTTTGTGGTGTTGCAGCTATGTATGAAACAGCACTCAATGCAAGAACCTCTTATTTTATTTCATAACTATTTTGTATATTTACTGTTATTAGATATTCCGGAAACTAGGGTCTAGTTTTCGGAAGTTTAAAATCGGTGCTTAAACAAAGATGATAATTGTCTTGGTTGTTTTCGTAGTTAATCAACATACGAGCCGTGTTGATGCATTTTTTCACCATGAGCTAAGCCAATACAAAACATCACTCGAGCATCTTTTTTCCCCGTAATGCTTAGATTTTGAATTTGAGATAAAAATAATGCATCGCCAGTTTTTAATATTTTGTCTTGTGCTGTGACTTGCCCAGCAGCTATATAAATGAATCCTTGATAAGAAGCGGATACTTCCGTTAAATAGTCACCTGCACTAGTAAATTGAATATCACGATACTCAACTTCGGTTTGTAGTATCAAAGGTGATTTTTGGCCAACAATATAGCGTACAATCCCATGTTTGAAATTGCCTTGCGGTATGTCAAGCGCATCAACTTGTTGATAATCGGGAGCTATTGATTTAAGACGTTGGGGTAGGTTTATCCACAGTTGAATACCTGTCGTTTCGCCTTGTTCGCCCGGCATTTCTGAATGAATGATACCACTGCCAGCTGTGAAGCGTTGTGCACCACCGGAGTTCACGGTTGAAGAATTTCCTAAATTATCTGTGTGATTCATTGAGCCAGAAAAAACGTAAGTGATTGCTTCAAAGCCGCGGTGCGGGTGATCTGGAAAGCCATTTGAAGGTTGAATTGTAAAATGATCCCACAGCGCAAATGGGTCAAAGTTCATAAAACCGGAAATTGGCATTAAACGGCGCACTGTGACACCATCACCTTCCATTGTTTCTTTAGCTGTCCTATGAGTAGAAATTGCCGTCATTTTGAAATCCATGATTATCACTATATTAGTGTTAATGAATATGGGGGTAATTGCTTAGATTTCAAGAATTTTATTCAATAAGTTGTTTAGTAAACATTTAATGTCTTATTTGATATTAAATTCGACTGATTTGAAAGTCATGCTTTTAAAGGAATTAATTTTCACTATAATTTAACTAGCTCTTACTTTATTAATGTTAAATATAGTTTATGTAATATCTTGTGATGTTTTCAATATAATTAATGTTTATTATTCTCATAAAATAAAAAAGGTATTACCGATGTACTCAGTTTTACTTGTCGAAGATGATGATGACTATAGTGAATTACTCGAACTAGCACTTACCGACTCAGGCTACCAAGTCAAAGTTGCATCTCGCGCAACAAAGGCATTAAAAATGATTAAGCAGCATGATTTTGATCTCATTTTATGTGATGTATTAATGCCTGAAATGGATGGTTTTGAGTTTTTATTAGAAGTAAAAGCTTTAAATATAAAGTCGAAAATAATAATGATGTCAGGTGGCGGTGTAGAAAAAACGGAATTGTACCTTGAAAATTCTACAGCGGCAGGTTGTGATGCGGTATTGCGAAAGCCTTTTTTAATGAAAGAACTAACCGATTTAATTCACTCCCCCGAAATTAATTTGTAATTAACCGGTTTGCATATTGAGTAGTTTATGATAAAAACGAATTTGTTTTCTATAATATATTATTATGTCTAAGATAATAAACTACACGTAGAGCTAATAATATGGTACTCCACACAAAGTGTCATATTATTTTGCATCTGCTCAAAAAACTAAGTTTGATTTTTATTGTATTTGTATTTAGTGAGCTAGTCTTAGCTGATAAGATTGAATATCGTGTAAAAGCAGCCTATCTATATCAATTTACTAAATTTACTCAGTGGCCAATTCTTAGCGAAGAACAAAAGAACAACCCCATTCGAATTTGTATATTAGGTGATAACCCGTTTGGTAGTGTGTTAGATAAACTATCAAAAAAAACATCGCAAAATAGATATTTACTTCTTGAATATTTAACGTTTCCAAAAAACAGTTTAGATATTGTTAACTGTCAATTAATTTTTATTAGTAGTTCCGAAGAGCCGCGTCTCACAAAAATTCTAAAATTAACTGAAAATTCACCAGTACTGACTGTCAGTGACATGAAAAATTTTGCTTTACGAGGTGGCATCATTGGTCTGGTGTTAGATAATCAAAAAATTCGGTTAGAGATAAATTTTGAAGCATCAGCAGCCGCCGGTTTAAAAATCAGCTCGAAATTACTTGAAATTGCTACCGTGATTAAATCTAAAATGAACTGAATTAATGAATAATATAATTAATAATTTACCAATTAGATATAAGTTGATTTTTATAATCATGTTGAGTGTTGTGATCAGCTTATTATTAATGAGTTCGGCTGTCATTATTAGTGAACGTTATTTAGGAAAGAAGTTAATGACAGAAAGATTATTAACTGTGAACAGAATTATTGCAGATAGAAGTACCGCGGCTTTAGTTTTTGATGATAAAATTGCAGCAAAACAAAACTTGCAAGCACTGGATAATGAATCTAGCGTTTTGCTCGCTTGTATTTATGGTAAGGAACAGTTGTTATTTTCTAGTTATATAAAAGATAATGTGAAAAACAACTGTCCGAATAAAGCACCAGAGAAAGGTCATAAAGTTATTGATAATAATTTTGAAGCCTCTCAAAAAATTATTCTTGATGGTGAAGAAATAGGAACGGTGTATATTTTGGCATCAAATAAAGCATTGTATCAACGAGAAATTAATTTCGTTTTAATTATATTAGTAATAGTCCTTGTGGCTTCAACAATTTCATACCTTTTAGCAATTAAGCTTCAAACCTTGATTTCACAGCCAATTTTGGAGTTAGCAAATATAGTTCGCTTAATATCAAACAATGAAAATTATTCAACATTTATGCCTAAGGTTACAAACGATGAAATTGGTGTTTTAAATAAGTCGTTTAAAAACATGATGGAACAAATTAAAAAACGTGAATTATCTCGTGATGAAGCAGAGCAAGAATTAATAAAAAAAGAAAAAGATTTAGACATTACACTACACAGTATTGCAGACGCAGTTATCACAACAAATGCGCAAGGAATGATAACTAGAATGAACTTGGTTGCTGAACATTTGACTGGTTGGTCGTTTGTAAGCGCTAGAAATAAAAATATTAAATTGGTTTTTAATATTATAGATTCAAATTCAAAGGAATTAATTAAAAACCCCATCGAAAAAGTTCTAACCTCAGGTGAAGTATCATACATTGAGAAAAACACTATTCTAGTTTCAAAAAATGGCATTAGTTATCAGATAGCCGATAGTGGTAGTGCAGCACCAATTAAAGACGAAAACGGTACAATACAGGGTGTGATATTGGTTTTTAGTGATGCTACCAGTCAGTTACAGACAGAAAAAGCATTACGTCGTTCCCAAAAAATGGAAGCGATTGGCCAGCTATCGGGTGGTATTGCTCACGATTTTAATAATCGGCTTGGAATTATTATTGGTTATTTAGACATACTTAAAAACTATGTTGAAAATGATGAAAAACCGTCTAAATGGGTTAATACAGCAATTAAAGCTACTCTACGGTGTTCAGATTTAACTCAACAATTATTGGGATTTTCTCGTCAAAATACTGAGAAAAAGGTTGTTGTTAATGTTAAAAATGAATTTAAAGATTTAGAAAACATGATTGCACGATCTTTAACACCCGGTATAAAGTTTGTTATTTCAATCGTCGAAGATTTATGGTTAGTTGAAACTGATCCAGGTGAGCTACACGATGCGATATTAAATTTGGCTATTAATGCTCGTGATGCAATGCCTGATGGTGGTCAATTTTTAATTGAAGCAAATAATAGTTATTTAGATACTGAATATACCCACTTAAATCCTGAAATTTTGACGGGAGATTATCTCCAAATAGTTTTAAGCGACACCGGCAAAGGAATGAATAAAGAAACAATAGAGCATATATTTGAACCATTTTATACAACAAAATCAAAAGCTAGTGGAACAGGCTTAGGCATGGCTATGGTGTATGGGTTTGCTAAGCGTTATGGTGGGCATATTAAAATATATTCTGAACTAAATGTTGGCACTACCATACGTATATTTTTACCTCGCTCGAAAGATTCTATCGAAGTTAGTGAAGTTAATAATATTACCGTTGATAAATTGCCAACGGGTAATGAATCTATTCTGATTGTTGATGATGAGTTTGACTTATTGCAATTGGCCGCTCAATATATCAGTGATTTGAATTATACTTTTTATACAGCCGAAAACGCTGAACAAGCATTGATTATACTTAAAGGAAATTTAACTATTGACTTATTATTTAGCGATATTGTTATGCCTGGGGGAATTAACGGTTATGAATTGGCAAATCTTGCCCTTGAGCTAAAACCTGACATTAAAGTTTTGTTAACGTCAGGATTTACTTCACAATCAATGTTAAATAATAATAAGTCACATTTTGCCAAAAATTTATTAAGTAAGCCCTACAGAAAAATAGAGTTAGCTCAAAGGTTAAGAAAAGTTTTAGATGGTAGTAAAACTTCTACTGTTAGTGGTTTAACAACCCTTTATACCGTTTTGATCGTGAATGACAGACCCAATATTCGAGCATTGTATAAAATAAAATTAATTAATCTAGGCTTTAAAACTATTTTAGCTAATGATGGCTATGAAGCATTAAATATTTATAAACAATATAAAAAAAATAATAAAACCATAGATGTTATTATTATTGATCTAAGCCCTGAAAATGGCTTATCTAATGAACAAGTTAAGGAAAATATCTTATCGCAAGGAAACAGTTTGAACATAATTGTATTTTTATATAATAATTCAAATACACAGTTTACTGTATTTAATCTACATGCTACTGGTGCTAAAGCTCTATATGAAGAAGACATAAAACATGTTCTTGAGTCTACCTCAAGGTGAAGTGTTTGACTTTTTATATTAAAGTGGTAAGTCAAAATGGATAAATCAAAACTAATTGTTATTGATGATGAAGTTGATTTAGCTGGCTTTGTAGCTGATGTTGCACAACAACAAAATTTTGATATTGAAGAGTTTTACAGTGGCAGAGATTTTATGAATGATTACAGTAAACAGGCTGATGTGATTGTACTCGATATCATGATGCCAGATGTTGATGGGATTCAACTAATACGTTTTTTGGCCGGAATCGATTGTAACGCACAGATAATATTAATAAGTGGTTTTGATTCCAGTGTACTTCATTCAGCACTAAAATTAGCGGAAGAACAGGGTTTAAACATTGTTGGTTGTTTGAATAAGCCTTTTCGATATGATGATTTAAAAGAATTATTTAATAAATTAGTTATTACACCAAAAGTCGTAACTGAGAATGAACTAATTACTAGTGTCACTGTTGAAGAACTTGAACAAGCTATATTCGCTGATGAACTAGTGACTTATTATCAACCTCAAATTATGTTACAGGGTGAGTCTTACCTAGCTGTAGAAGCACTGGTTCGATGGCAACATCCTGTTTTTGGCTTGATTGGCCCTAAGAATTTCATTCCCATGGCTGAAGAGTACGATTTAATTAATGACCTAACTTGGGTCGTATTAAACCAAGTCATGACGCAGTGTGTTTTATGGCATCAACAAGATATTGATGTTCAAGTTGCCATTAATATGTCTGCGAAAACCTTACAGGATCTTCGGCTTCCTGAGAAATTAGGTGATTTAGTTTTACAATATAATTTGAAAACCTCTCAAATAGTATTAGAGGTTACAGAAACGGCCTTAATGCAAGAGTTAATTAAATCATTAGAAATTCTTACCCGATTGAGGCTGAAAGGGTTTAAATTATCAATCGATGATTTTGGAACAGGTTATTCATCTTTAGTGCAGTTAAACCGTATTCCATTTTCTGAGTTGAAAATTGATCAATCCTTTGTCATGAATATGGAAAATGAACGAGAAGCACTTGCCATCGTTGAGACTGTAATAGTGTTGGGCAATAAACTCGGTATGAAAATTGTAGCTGAAGGTGTTGAAACAGAAGCTAGCCTTGATATTCTAAAAAAACTTGGGTGTAATATAGGTCAGGGTTTTTTAATATCAAGGCCACTAGCGAGTGATGATATAACAGCTTGGCTTAAAAATAATAAAAAATAAATTTAGTAGTTCCACAGTATTGTTCAGAATTAATTTTCACATGTTAAAAATATAAAATTAGTGTATAATAATTATTTATCCTGAAAATTAAAAATGTTTAAACAACAGTTAGTTAGTCAACAAGAAATATTACACGCGATTGATAATGGTGCCACGTTATTAACAGGTAATAATCGTCTGGCAAATAACTTTATTAATCAATACGATCAATATCAATTAAGCAATAAAAAATCTGCATGGTCAAGCCCTGATATATTACCGTTAAATAGCTGGTTGGTAAAAAATTGGGAGGAGGCAATTCTACAAGGTGTTATATCTTCTGATGAAGTATTATTAAGTAGCGAACAAGAGTATCAAATATGGGAAAGTATTATAAAAGAAAGCCCCTATGGTAATGGGTTGTTACGAATCTCAGCGACGGCAAAATTAGTCTATGATGCTTGGAAACTACTTCAAAATTGGAATTTATCCCGTGATGTTGATGAATATAAGTTTATGGATGATGCTAAAGCATTTAACTTTTGGTCGACTGAATTTGAAAAAAAATGTAAAGAGAAGCATTGGATTGTATCTGCACAACTTGCTTCTCATGATGTTTATTCAAAACTATTTAGTCATTGCAATATAGTATTATTAGGTTTTGATGAATTAACACCACAAATAAATAACTTATTTCAATCTATCGAAAAAAAATCATGTTCTATAAAATGGTTAAGCATAGAAAGTACTGGTGAACACGCAACACGATTACAATGTGATGATGTGCGAGATGAAATAACATCATTTTGTTATTGGGCTAAAAACCAACTTGAATCAAATTCAGCTGCCAAAATTGCCTTGGTTGCTCCAGATATTAAGTCTGTACGACAAGTTTTATTGCAAACTCTTGGAACTGTATTGATACCATCAACAACAGATCCTACACATGATTCGCAAAGTAATAAACTATTATCACTACCGTGGGATATATCTTTAGGGTTACCGTTAGCTGAATATTCCATTATAAAACTAGCCTTTCAACTTTTTAGTATAATTCACGGAAAACTTAGCATTGAGACTCTGAGTGCGATTTTACGTTCACCTCATATTAGTGGTGCGCTCAATGAAAGAAATCAACGTTCCTTGCTTGATCGTCAACTACGAGAGCAAGGCGAACCACTAATATCTTTAGCAACTATAAAATATCACTGCGGTGATAAGACTAAAAATTATTATTGTCCTCGATTATTTGAAATTGTATCTGATATTATATCATTAAAAAAAAGTTGTTTGAAAAAATTGGGCAGCCAAGTTTGGGTGTCGTGGTTAAATAATTATTTGCTTAAAACTGGATGGGCCTTGGGGCGTGCGCTATCGAGTGAAGAATATCAAACAGTAGAAGCATGGAAATCATTATTACAGACGTTTACTAGTTTACAATTAGTGAGCAGTAAAATGTCTCTTGAGTCAGCAATATCGTGTTTACATCGGCTTGCTAGTGATAAGATTTTTCAAATTCAATCCAAAGCAGCACCAATTCAAATTTTAGGGCTATATGAAAGCATAGGGCTTAGTTTCGATTCCTTATGGGTAATGAATTTACACGATGAAGTATGGCCTACATCACCACGTCCAAACCCCTTTATACCTTTACATATTCAGAAGAAGTTCAAATTACCTCACGCTAGTTGGGAGCGTGAGTTATTGATTGCAAAACACATTACCAAGCGTTTAGAAAACTCTGCTAATATGGTGGTATTTAGTTATCCCGCTAAAAGTGGCACTCAAGAATTGCACGTTAGTCCGTTAATACAGGAGTACGGTATATCGACTAAGCAAGCTTTAGATATTCACGTTTCTGATACTTGGGCGAAACTTATTCAACTAAGTTCTAAATTATCTAAACTTGATAAGGATGTAGTATCTAAAGTTGGCTTAGAAAAAATATCGGGTGGTAGTTCGATATTTAAAAATCAGTCACTTTGTCCATTTAGAGCATTTGTAGAAAACCGATTACACACTAGGCCAATGAGAAAACCTCAACTTGGCTTAGACGCCATGAAACGTGGTAGTTTATTACATGCCGTCTTAGAAGAATTTTGGAAAACAATAACCGATCAAAATTTATTAAAATCAACCTCGAGTGCACAGTTGGAATTGCTAATTAATAATAGCATTGAAAAAGCTATTTCAGCAATGGCAACCAAATCCCCCGACACTTTTAATGATTGTTTTACTAACATTGAAAAACAACGTCTACTGCAACTCATGTTATCGTGGCTCAGGCTGGAACTAGAACGAGCTCCGTTTAAGGTGGTTGATCTTGAGCGAGAATTAAATATTAATATAAATGGCGTTAAAGCTAAAATCTTTATTGATAGGGTTGATGAACTAGATAACGGGCAACAATTATTAATTGATTATAAAACAGGCATAGTATCTCCAACCGACTGGTTTGGTGATCGTCCGAATGATCCTCAATTACCTTTATATAGCGTAGCATCTGGCGATAACTTATCAGCAGTTGTGTTTGGGCAATTAAAAACAGGTGATGTGAAATTTAATGGTGTGGTGCAACAAGCTGAATTAATTCCAAATTTACCACCGAAACGCAAAGGCAGTTTGAAGGAAGCAACTGAACAGTGGCCTCAAGTATTGCATGACTGGCAGTTGGTATTAGAGTCGTTAGCAACTGATTTTGTTAATTCTCATATTGAAGTTAATCCAAAAGACGGACGAGCTACCTGTAAAAAATTATACTGCGAACTATCACCAATATGCAGAATAGAAGAATTAAGTGTAAATAATAGCACTACTGAACGGAATGTTAATGATGAGCGTAATAAAGTATGAATAATAATTCATTACGACCAGAAGATTATGAGGCCCGTATTAATGCGATACAAGCTGATCGCTCTTTTATCGTACAGGCTCCTGCTGGATCCGGAAAAACGGGATTACTAACCCAACGTTATTTGAAATTGTTGTCGATAATTAATAAACCAGAAGAAATTATAGCAATCACTTTTACTCGTAAAGCCGCTGGTGAAATGCGAGAACGAATATTAACAGCATTAAACTTTGCACAACAGCATGATCAAGCTCCAGAAGATGAATATGAGGCTCAAACTTGGTCACTCGCTTGTGATGCGTTACAGCAGAATTATAAAAAAAATTGGAACTTACTTGAACATAGTGGCCGACTGCGAGTTCAAACTATTGATTCGTTATGTACGGAGCTAGCACGCCAATTACCGTTATTATCAGAATTTGGTGCGATTCCAAGTATTATTGATGATGCACAGAATTTATATTTTGAAGCAGCCTTAGAAACTCTCGTTTATTTAGAGTCGACCGACCCAGAGTTTAAGTGGGCTTCTGAGTCTTTAGTGAGTTTGTTAAAACATCAAGATAATCGCATGGACAAGGTTCAAGAATTAATTGCCGCTATGTTAGCACGGCGTGATCAATGGTTACGTCATGTTGCCGACTTAAAACATCCACAATTACGTCGTGATCAAATTGAACCAGTATTACAGGGCATTGTAAAAGAGGCATTGGAAAGTCTTAATGCCGTTATTCCCTTTGGGTTAAAGCAGCAGATTCCCGAATTATTACGATTTGCTGCTGAATTTGCGCCGCAAGGTTCAATGATTCGAAACTGTTTTGAATTAGACACCATGCCGGCTACTAGTGTTGATGATGTGCCACAATGGTTAGCCGTGGCAGAGTTATTATTAACCAGTGATGGTAACTGGCGCAAACCAAAAGGTGTTAATAAAAAACTAGGTTTTTTAGCAGAAAAAGATGCACAAGATGCAGAGCAAAAATTGTTATTTAAAAATCAAAAAAAGAAATTGCAATTGATTTTAGAATCCTTGTCTGAACAAATATTAGCAGATGAGTTTAAAAATACATTAAGCCATGTTCGCATATTACCTCATTTTGAATATACCGATGATGAATGGATGATATTAGAAGCTTTATTTAAAGTACTACTTTTTTCTGCTGCGCAACTTCGTCGTGTTTTTAGTTCACATGGTGAGGTCGATTTTATCGAAATGCTGCTCGCAGCAAAACGAGCTTTAGGTGATGCACAACAACCCACAGATTTGTCACTACGCTTAGATTATCAACTAAAACATTTATTGGTTGATGAATTTCAAGATACTTCTCAAAATCAATTTGACCTATTTACTCAACTAACCAGTGGCTGGCAAACAGATGATGGTCGTACTTTATTTTTGGTTGGTGACCCAATGCAATCGATATATCGGTTTCGTGAAGCAGAAGTAGGCTTGTTTTTGCAAGCATGGAATAATGGTATTGGTGATATTAGTTTAGAAGCGTTAAATTTAACGGTTAATTTTAGATCTCAAAAACCAATTATTGATTGGGTTAATAATAAATTCCCACGAATTTTTCCTAAGGATAACGATAAAACACTAGGCGCAGTAGTTTATACTAAATTTAATGCCTTTAAGTCAACTGTTGATGGTTCTTGTGTGCAATTACATCCATTATTTGGGCGTGATGATATACAAGAGGCAAAATTAGTTATCGAGTTAATTAAACAAGAGCATCGTTCAAATTCTGATGCACGCATAGCCGTTTTATGTCGCAACAAATCACATCTACTTGAAATAGTTGCACAGTTAAATAAACATTCTATATCCTATCAGGCGGTTGATATTGATTTATTAAATAACCAATCAGTTGTGCAAGATTTATTGTCGCTCACCAAAGCATTATTGCATTTGGCGGATAAAATATCGTGGCTGGCATTATTGAGAGCGCCATTTATTGGCTTGACTTTAAATGATATTCATTTACTAACGTTTGAACATTCACATCAAACAGTATTACAATGCTTGGGTTCTAGTGATGTATTTAGTCAATTAAGTGCTGATGGTCAGATGCGATTACAGCGCGTAGTACCATTACTCAATATTAGCATTGAAAACAGTCAGCGCAACACCTTACGACACTGGGTTGAAGGGCTTTGGATGGCCTTGGGCGGTCCTGCTTGCTGCAACACTGCAACTGCGGTGGACGATGTTGAAGTGTATTTTCAATTATTGGAGTCTTTAGAAAATCAAAAAGAGCTATTAGAATCCGACTCTTTAGATAAACATTGTCAAAAATTATTTGCTCTGGTGGATAGCAAGGCGAGCGATAAGGTGCAGTTAATGACAATTCACAAATCCAAAGGTTTAGAATTTGAAACCGTTATAATTCCCGGTTTAGGAAAAACAACGGCCAGTGACAAATCAAAATTATTATACTGGTGTGAACGAACTAACGAATCCGGTATTCCTGAATTAGTTTTTAGTCCAATTAAATCTGTTTGGGAAAATACCAATCAAACCACAGAATATTTAAAATATTTGGAACAAGAAAAAATTAAATTTGAAGTCAGTCGCTTACTGTATGTCGCTGTAACTCGTGCAAAACAAAAGTTGCATCTACTGGGGCATGTCAATTTAAAATCGGATGCAAGTATGGCTGAGCCAGCATCGAATAGCTTATTATCACATCTTTGGCCTATTGCACAACAACAATTCATTCAGGAGTTTGAGTGTTTACCAGCTTGCGATGATAATCATGAAACTGAGTTTGAGCATGTTGATAGTAGTAATAAAACCAATTTACAATTTACCAATACCAGTCGTTTACGATTAGTTGACAATTGGCAATGCCCAGCTGTTCCTCAAGATATAATTATTGAAAGCGCTATTATCTCGCTTGAAACGGATGAAATGCTATTAGAATTTGATTGGGCTAGCGAAACTGCAAAACATGTTGGTTCTGTGGTACACCGTGTTCTCGAACAATTATCTCATAAAAGCCTAGAATCGCTTAATACTGCAGATGAAATTTTGAAAATTACACACAGTAGCAGGATAATGTTAAACCGGTTGGGGGTTATCGATGAACAGTTAGCACCGGCTGTTGAGCGGGTAATTAATGCGATTACAAGTACATTATCTGATACACGCGGACAGTGGATTTTATCATGTCAACATCAACTCGCTAGGTCAGAATATAAAATTACGGCTGAGATAGATGGTGAAATACAGCACATGATTATCGATCGAACTTTTATTGATGATGACGGTATACGCTGGGTCATTGATTATAAGACGGGGCATCATCAGGGCGGCAGTTTAGCGGCTTTTTTGGATAGTGAGCAGCAGCGTTATCAAGCGCAATTACAACGTTATGCACAGGTTATGCAGTTAATGGAGCCATGCGAGATTAAAATGGCTTTGTATTTCCCAATGATGCAACAATGGCGTGAGTGGGCTGCAATTACATAAAATACGATTGCACACCAATGCCTTTATCATTGGTGTAACTGATTAAATCATCATAGTCAAAATCACTTAAACCTAAAAAATCAATTACTCTATTGCCAATTATTTGCCATTCTAGATCAGTTTCTTGATTACCCAAAATTCGATACAAACCAGCGATATGTTGCGCTAACATTAATATCGCACATAAACTTTGCTCTTCTAATGTTAAATTATTATTTTTGATATTAAGAACATTAATACCATTATGATGATTTGAAATTACATTGCAAAGGTTTTCAGGTAAATTCCATGATTTTGCTGTGTAATAACTTAGGACTGCATGATTTGTTTTTAGTTCTTGATTTTCAATATCAACAATTCTATGTTTATTTTGGGCATAAGAATTCATTATAATTTCTGGGTAATTCTCGAAACGTTCCATTAAAAGTGGAATACCGGCATTGTGAAATAGACCTACTATATAAGCTTTATTTTCAGGTTTGAAATGAATTTTTTTAGCTACTATTTGACAACTTTGAGCCACATCTGTTGCAGAATCCCAAAATGTGGTTAACATTTTAAATTTCTTAGCTTTATCGGGGGACGAATTAGTCATGCTTTCGCGTAAACACAAAGTATTAACAATATTCATTATTGTTTTCATGCCGAGTAACATGACAGCCTTTGATATAGAAGCCGTATCTTTATTGCCGTAGTAGGGCGAGTTTACTGTCTTGAGTACGGCACCAGATAGCCCGACATCTTTACTTATTGAGTTGGATAGCTCGTTCAGGTCGGGCGATGGCATACTCATTTCCATCTGTAGCTCAGCAAGAAGCTGAGGTGGCGAAGGAATTTTTATTCCTTTAAGTAATTTTTCTACTTCTTGTTGGGTGATTTCTGGGTTAGCCGACATATAAATCCAAAGCTGTTACGCAAAGATTCACATAAGGAAAAAACACTTTTTTTATGTAAATCTGGGCTTGGTTAATATAAATATTTTAAATTAGATTAACTAAGTATAGGTAGCTATTGTGTTTCAGCAATGAAAAATATGTTTTTAGAAAATAATAAATTATAAGCTGGCTTGTATACATTTTAGAATATCATAATTGTATTCTTGATTTAATGCTTCATAAATTGGTTTTAGCTTTTGATTATCATCGGAAAATAAATTAAAGGCATCCATAATTTCATTATATTCGGAGTCTTCTAATTGCACTACCGTGCGTACATCCAATAATCCCATTTCTATTGCATCGGATAAATGCGAGTAAATAGTACTGGATTTTAAGTTTCTTGTAGTCGCTAAATCATCAATATTTTTATTGGTTTGAAAGTGAAACAGGGTATCGTTGACTGAATCGCTTAAATTATTATCAAGTAACTCCGGTAACGGGTGTTCTAAAATAACCTCTAAAAATTCATGGCCAAATTTTTCTAATTTCTTTTCACCGACACCGGATATTAATAACATCGCATTTACTGTAGCAGGGCGTTTTTTAGCCATTTCAAGTAAACTGCTATCATGAAAAATAATATAGGGTGGTACAGAAAGTTCCTTGGCCAAACTCGAACGTTGTTCTCGCAAGGCATTAAATAATGCTTCATCAGCTTCTTTTAAGTTTGTTTGTTTATTCGAGGAACTTTGTTTAGTGGACGATTTTTTATCGGTTTTTTGATATTGTCTTAATTCAAGCGTTATTTCACTACGTAATAATGGACGTGCTTGTTCGTTTAAAAATAATGAGCCATAACCATTTAAGTCAACATTGATATAACCTAGTGAAATTAATTGTCGAAACACACCACGCCATTCGGTGGCATTTAATTCTGTGCCAATGCCATAGGTCGAAATTTTATCATGTCGGAAATTTCGTATTCGATCAGTGTCTTTACCCAACAAAACATCGATTAAGTAGTTAACACCAAATCGCTGATCGGTGCGCACGATACACGACATGGCTTTTTGAGCCGCTTGTGTACCATCCCACGTTTGAGGTGGCGTTAAACAGCTATCGCAATTACCACAAGGTTTGCGTAGCGTTTCTTCAAAATAAGCGAGTAATGTTTGTCGACGACACTGAGTTGACTCACATAAGCCTAACATGGCATCAAGCTTATGCTGGGTTACGCGTTTGTATTGCTCGTTGCCATCTGACTCTTGCATCATTTGTCTCAGAAAAATGACATCTTGCAAACCATAAGACATCCAAGCATTGGCAGGAGCGCCATCGCGGCCAGCTCGACCGGTTTCTTGGTAATAAGCTTCGATACTTTTAGGTAGTGATAAATGCGCGACAAAACGTACATCAGGTTTATCAATTCCCATACCAAAGGCTATTGTTGCTACGATAATTACACCACTTTCACGCAGGAAGCGTTGTTGATTTTGCTGTTTTACCTGTGAAGGCAAGCCCGCATGATAGGCTAATGCATTACGCCCTTTATGAACTAACCATTGAGCCGTTTGTTCGACTTTTTTGCGCGATAAGCAATACACTATACCGGCATCCTGAGCGTGGTGTTGCTCGAGAAATTGCCATAATCGGTCGCGTGCATTTTGTCCTTCACTGATGGTATAGCGAATATTCGGGCGATCAAAACTGTTGATAAAAACTTCAGCATTTTGCAGTTGCAATTGTGAAATTATTTCATCTCGGGTTCGCTGGTCTGCCGTTGCAGTTAATGCCACGCGGGGAACAAGAGGAAAGCGTTGATGTAATATGCTAAGTTGCTGATATTCTTTTCTAAAGTCGTGCCCCCATTGCGATACACAATGCGCTTCGTCGATAGCAAATAATGATATTTGAATATTGCCGAGTAAGTTTAAGGTACGTTCTAACAATAAACGTTCTGGTGAAATATATAAAATATCAATTTTACCGGAAACCAGCTCGCGGGTTATAGCATTTTGAGTGGCGCTGTCTTGACTGGAATTAATAAAAACAGCATTAATTCCGGTTTGTTTTAATGCTTCTACTTGATCTTGCATTAAGGCAATTAAAGGTGAAATAACCACCCCCGTTCCTGCCCGTACCAAACTTGGAATTTGATAACACAGTGATTTACCGCCACCGGTGGGCATTAAAACTAGCGCGTCTTTGTTATTTAATAATGCACTAATAATATCGGCTTGATGGTGTCGAAATTCAGAATAACCAAAGGTATTTTTTAAGATTTCATGAGCTTCATGCATATTTTATTTTGTATTAAAAAAAAGCCAGAGTCAAACTCTGGCTTCAAACGCTAGTTTGGAGTTTTTTTATAATTATTTACTATTCTATTGTGATTTTTGCATCTTCTAAAATAACATCATAAATATATCCGAATCCAAAATCTTTATTAACGGCAATTTTTCCATCAACTACAATAGTGTCGCCAATTTTTGCCTTGGCACTGGTCGTAATAGTTAAATCTCCACCTGTGCTGCTATCTTTAATATGGATCCAGTTCTTATTCATAACCTCAGCGGTAAATTTAATGACCTTGCCCCGAATTTTTACAGATTTACCAGCAAGATCTTTTTTCTGTTTTAAAACATCATTAATTGTTTTACCATTTTTTGCTTTCTTTATGCCTTTTAGTGGCTCCGATTTTTTAGTCGAAGTACTAACATGATCATTCGGTTTAGATGAATCAGCTGCAACCTTATCTATATGGGGATCTTTCTTTACTTGTGGGCTTGATACTTTTGATTTGGCTAATTCTGGCATGCCAGTATTAGGCATGGTCATTTGAGGCATACCGGTTTTAGGAATCGATTGATGTGGCAGAGTGCTTGGTTTCATATTCTTGCCGTCACCAACTATAATTTGGCCGGTAAAGTAAATTACTTTAAACTGACGTGCTAATACTTTACTGGTGAAATTTTCCATAGCCATTGGTTGAGATATACTAATTTTATCACCAACTTTAACTTGAGTTTTAGGCCCTGCTACCCACTTGGTTTCACCTTCTGCGTTTAATAATAAATAAGTATAACCACCTGCATTCATGGTTTCCTTCACTACACCAGTGATTAATTTTCCGGCTGATTGACTGCTGGCTGCCATTGTAGCAGTTGGTGCTTTGAATTCTGCATAAGCACTGCTTATTAGGCTCAGCCCTATTAAATTGGCGACAATTAATTTATTGATGTTTTTAATCACTTTCAAATACTCCATATTGATCGGGTGTTGTTCGGGTCTCGATACTTACAATTATTCCATTGAATATATTAAATTTACGAACATAGATATTACTTGATTGGGTATATTTAAGACAGAATTTTTAACGGATTAGTAATGAATTGCCACCATACTGCGACTCCAATCATATTAGAGGGTATTCATATATTGCTAAGCCATTGTTTTTATTATCAAGCTTTAAATACAAGGAGATAGCGTTAAAGTTACCCTGAGCTGTTTTAGAATTTACTAATTTATGAGATAATAAGCCGCTTTGACATCGACCCATCCACACGGAGTAACGACATTGATTTCTACCGCCAACATCACCATTCAATTTGGTGCAAAACCACTATTTGAAAATATTTCAGTTAAATTCGGCGAAGGTAACCGTTATGGTTTAATTGGTGCCAATGGTTGCGGTAAGTCAACGTTTATGAAAATTTTGTCTGGACAGTTGGAGCAAACTGCCGGCTCGGTATCGATTGATCCTGGTGAAAGTTTTGCCGTATTGGACCAAGATCAATTTGCCTATGAAGAATTCAATGTAATTGATACGGTTATTATGGGACACAAAGCACTATGGGAAATTAAGCAGGAGCGCGATCGTATTTATGGCTTAGCCGAAATGAGCGAAGATGAGGGCATGAAAGTAGCCGAACTCGAAGTTGAGTTTGCCGAAATGGACGGTTATACCGCTGAGGCACGTGCTGGAGAATTATTACTAGGTTTAGAAATTCCCATTGCGCAACATTCGGGGTTAATGAGTGCGGTAGCCCCCGGTTGGAAACTGCGAGTATTGCTTGCACAAGTGTTATTTGCCGATCCGGATATTTTGTTACTTGATGAGCCTACCAATAACTTGGATATTAATACCATTCGTTGGTTGGAAAATATCTTAAACGAACGCAGTAGCACCATGATTATTATTTCTCATGATCGACACTTTTTAAATAGCGTTTGCACACACATGGCCGATTTGGATTACGGTGAGTTACGGATCTATCCTGGAAACTATGACGAATACATGATTGCTGCCACGCAGGCACGCGAGCAGTTGTATTCCAGTAACGCCAAGAAAAAAGCTCAAATTGCCGAGTTACAAGCATTTGTTAGCCGTTTTTCGGCCAATGCTTCAAAAGCAAAACAAGCAACATCACGCGCCAAACAAATTGATAAAATTAAATTAGATGATATTAAAGTATCAAGCCGTGTTAATCCTTTTATTCGATTTGAACAAGATAAAAAACTATACCGACGTGCATTAGAAGTAGAAGCTATCGCAAAATCGTTTGATGATAACGTTATTTTTAATGACCTCGATTTGAATATTGATGTTGGTGAACGCATTGCTATTATCGGTCCAAACGGCATCGGGAAAACGACCTTGCTACGGTGTTTGGTGAACGAAGTTGAATTAAATACGGGTAAAATATCGTGGTCAGAAAATTCCAGTATTGGTTATTTTGCTCAAGAGCATGCAGCCGATTTTGAAAATGGCGAAAGCTTGTATGACTGGTTGTATCACTGGAAACAAGAAAAAGATGATGAACAAGTTATTCGCGGTACATTAGGAAAAATGTTATTTGCACAAGAAGACATAAAAAAATCCGTTAAAGTTATCTCGGGTGGTGAACAAGGCCGCATGTTATTTGGCAAATTGATGTTACAAAAGAACAATATTTTATTGATGGATGAGCCAACCAATCACTTGGATATGGAGTCGATTGAGTCTTTAAATACGGCTTTAGAAAACTATCCCGGAACTTTGATCTTTGTGAGCCATGATCGTGAATTTGTATCCTCAGTTGCTACTAAAATCATCGAAATGACGCCCGAAAAAATCGTACAATACGATGGTAGTTATGAAGAATATTTAAGCAGTCAACATATAGTATGAAAAATGTACAATCTATCGTTAATTTAGTTATATCGCTAGAACTTTTAAAGTACTTGGAGTAGTCTCGGATAAGTTGCATGTTAAATTAGCATTTTTACAGAAGTTACTTTTACCGTTTTCTCCTGTTTAATTGCAGTGCATTATTTGTAATTTATTTGATTAGAGGAAATTTTTATGGTGACCGGTACTGTTAAGTGGTTTAACAACACCAAAGGATTTGGTTTTATTGCTCCAGATGACGGTGGTGAAGATGTATTTGTACACTTTTCTGCGATTACTGCTGAGGGTTATAAAAAATTAGAAGAAGGGCAGGCCGTTAAATTTGAAGTTGAAACTGGGTCAAAAGGACCGCAGGCAACTCAAGTGACTGCGGGTTAATACTGCTAGTATTATTAGCATTTATCCATTGCAACGAGTTTATTTCGTTTCGATTTGTATTCGATATTTACCTAATAAAACTTCATCGCCAGGATTTAATATGTGCGTACTAATACGTTTACCGTTGACAAACGTGCCATTAGTGCTTTTTAAATCTTCAATATAAGATGCTTGAAAATAAGTAAAAATTCGAGCATGGTTTTTACTCACCAAATCACTTTCAATTATAACTTTATTACCCTTTGCCCGACCAAGCGTGATGATACCGGGTACTAAACGAATGGTCATATCGGGTTGAATTTTTGTTGTTTTATTTATTGTATTGCTTAACATTATCTTGAGCCTAATTTATTATTAAGATAAGTTGGTACTCACTAGTATATCGAATTTACATTATTTTAATAGTAGATTATACCCGCGAAAAATGTGAAATAATTACATTATGCCTATATAAAGACATATTCGATTTTTATATGATATTTTTTATCGGCATAGCTATTATCTTCTTTAGTAAAAAAAAATATTAAGAACAGATTTTCTAATAATGACTACTTATCGCACAGCACCAACCGCAAGCTCGACACTACCGAGTGGTATTCCGTATATTATCGGCAATGAAGCAGCCGAACGATTTAGCTTCTATGGTTTGAATGCCATCTTAGTCATTTTCATGACGCAGTATATTATTGGCGCAAATGGTGCGCTCGATGTGATGAGTGATGATGAAGCAAAATCATGGTTTCACTTATTTGTGGCAACGGTTTATTTCACTCCTTTTATTGGCGCTATTTTAAGTGATGGTATTTTAGGCAAATATCGGACAATAATATTGTTATCATTAGTCTATTGCGTTGGTCATATAGCATTAGCCATTGATCACACTCGAATGGGATTGGTTATTGGTTTAAGTTTAATCGCGCTTGGTTCTGGTGGTATCAAACCTTGTGTTAGTGCGCATGTTGGTGATCAATTTGCACAAAACAATTCTCATTTAATTTCAAAAGTATTTGCTTGGTTTTATTTCGCCATTAATTTTGGTGCCTTCATCTCCATTTTATTAACACCATGGTTGCTCAACAAATACAATGCCTCTATAGCCTTCGCTATTCCCGGCGTTTTAATGGGCTTAGCAACCTTAGTTTTTTGGTTTGGGCGACATCGTTTTGTACATATCCCACCTGCTGGCATGGGGTTTGTTCGAGAGGTTTTTAGTGGCGAAAGCTTAACCATTCTTGCAAGGCTTAGTATCATCTATTTATTTATCATGATGTTTTGGGCCTTGTTTGCACAAACCGTATCAGCTTGGGTAATACAAGCAATGGCAATGGACCGAGTTATTTTTGGAGTTGAAGTACTACCGGCACAAATTAATGCCGCCAATCCAATTTTGATCATGGTCTTAATACCGATATTTTCTTATATAATTTATCCGTGGCTTAATAAATATTGGCAGCTCACGCCATTACGAAAAATATCGCTTGGTTTGTTTATTACAGTATTGGCATTTTTGATATCAACTGTAATTCAATATGCTATAGACTCTGGACAGACTCCACATATTTCCTGGCAGTTGTTGGCGTTTCTAATAATAACTAGCGCCGAAGTGATGGTTTCAATTACCTGTTTAGAATTTTCCTATACACAAGCACCCACCAAAATGAAATCATTTGTTATGGCTTTGTTTTTATTATCCATATCATTAGGTAACTTATTTACCAGTGCGGTAAATTATATTATTCAAAATGACGATGGCAGCAGCAAATTAGAAGGGGCAAGCTATTATTTATTTTTTACAATATTAATGCTCATTACCGCAATAGCATTTACTCAAGTGGCAAGGTTGTACCAAGGCCAAACATATCTACAAAGTGCTGACAATAAATGAAAATTGAACCGATATCCGAACAACAGCAACAACAAGTCATAGACCTTACAATGTCATTTATCCAACGTGCGGGTCGTTTCTACGAACGTCAATTTAAAATAATTCCCGTGTTGTTTGATTTATCCGGTCGTGCCTCAGGAATGTATTGCATAAAAGCACGAAAAAAATACATACGTTACAATCCATATTTGTTCGCCAAATATTATGATGACAGTTTGTCTGATACCATCCCGCATGAAGTTGCACATTATATATCAGATGAATTATACGGCTTAAAAAATATTAAACCTCATGGCCAGCAATGGAAATCCGTTATGCAATTATTTGGCGTTACCGCAAAAGCCACTGGCAATTATGACCTAACGGGAATTCCCACCCGACAACACAAACGAATCAACTATCATTGCGCCTGCGATACCTATTTGTTTACCACTAAACGTCACAATCAAGTTGTACGTGGCCAATCAAATTATGCATGTCGAAAATGCGGTGAAATATTAATGCTCACGCCAAACACTGAACAAATAATTTAAACCTCCTTCTTATTTTAGTATTAGGTTTTATCCAATATTTTTTTGTCTGATTGTTTTTCAAACCATTTAAGATTTAAAATTAATTACCTTGTTATGTTTTTAAACAAAAAAATATACAATTAAAAGTGTGACTTGACAAATTAAAATAAATTAAATTTTTGTTTGTAATTTTAAATTTTTATTGTTAGGATAAATTCATGTTAACAATAATCATAACAAGTGTTAATAAATAAACTATCAAGTTTTAAACAAAGGAGTATGAATAGATGGATTCTTTAACGTATACAAAAAATGCAGTACCTGAAAAAATTTCAATCTTCAATCTTCAATCTTCAATCTTCAATCTTTAATACGAATTAAATTTTAATATTGTCTTATTAAAATAAGACACAAACACGTCGATCGTTCATAAAACACAGTATTTATGGCCTTGCTTTAATTCGGATAAAATTTAGTAAATTTTTACAAAACCAATAATGGCAAAAATAAATTAAAACCATTATTTAATTAAAACCCTAAAATTAAGAGAGTATACCAATGAAAAAATTAAGCCTAACAGTAGCAACATTATTACTATCAACAACCATTGCAACCGCCGCACCAGTAGAAGCTGTCGAAGGTTCCGGCACCGAAGGACAAATAAATGTACAAATTTTATCAATGACATCAAATGATGATAAGTTTCCAAGAAAACATTCAACTTTTTTATATCTATCAAACGGTGTCGTTGTCCACATTCCAAAACGCAATAAAATGAACACCACACTGGCCTTATCCGCTTTTGTAACAAAAAAACCAGTAACCATTTGGACATACATCCCCGAAGCCAATAACGGCCCAGTTGTGTTACCAATACTAAGTGCAGACACCAATACATTCTGGAAAGGTCCAAGCATTGGCGATGGCACAACATCACCAGCATTACGCGTGCATCGGATTGATGTGTTAACGAAATAAAAAATTGGCATTTGTAATAATGATGGATAGGTAGACTATGTTAATAGAAATTTAATTTGCGTAAATACAAATTTTACTAAAAACAGATAATGTTTTATAGGTCGTTATTACTGATTAAATTTATAATGTTTATAGGCTGAATAGAGCCAGTCAAAAAATAACAAAATGGAATTAAGAAAATGATAATAAAAAATCAATCTTTACTTGCACTCTTATTATCAGTACCTCTAGTTAGTTATGGCGCTGATAATACGCCAGATGCAAATATTGAACCGGCTGATGGGCGCGTTCAATCGTATCTCGGGCTTGGTGGTAGTGATGTAGATCTTAGAACGGGAAAAGTACAACAAAGAAATGTTGATATTACTATACCTGGAAACGGTGGACTTGATATTGTAGTTAGTCGTGCCTATTTAAAAAATCAGTTAACAAATTATGGTGTTCCGCATTCTTTAGCTAATTGGGAATTAGAACTACCAAAAATTACCGGCAATGTTGGTGGGGCTAGTTTTTGTAATAATCCTACTCCAGCCAATTTTAATGCTACTACAGCTGAAGTTTTGTTGAAGTATGAAAGTGCAGGATTAATTTCATGGAAACCTGTTCCCAAAGATGAGAATGGAAATGATATAACACAATTCCAAGAAATACCACTTAAGGAAAATACGTACTTGTTTCTACCCATTTTTAGGTTGGGTGTTTATAGTTATGAAGCACGCTGGGGAAATCCGGATAAAATAATCAAAAATGTAACCGCAAAAGAAACAACTTTTACACAAGTACGTGATTTTTTAGGGTTAACCTTGAGTATTCCGGGAGAAGCAACAAAGGACTTGTTAGTTCCTAATGCAACTGGTGTTGGAGCAGGCAATGCCTATATCACAACGGATTATTGGAAAGCAAATTGCGACACAAGTGGTGACAATTTTATTGTAACCTCACCCAATGGATTAACATATACATTTGATAAGCACTTTGTTACAGAAACTGGATACCGTGAAAGTTGGCAGTTTCCACATCCAAATGTGGGGTTTCCTATAAAAGATGGAACGCAAAATTTACGACGTTTAGAACATATTTACCCTTCTAAAGTAGAAGATAAATTTGGTAATGCTTTATCTTACACTTATTTTTCTGATGTTAATGGCACACTTCATGTTAGCAAAATAGAATCTAATCATGTTGATACCGATCCATTATATAGAAGCGTGGATTTCACCTATGCTAAAAAAATTGGTGCAATTAATTTACTAAGTAGTATTACTACAAATGGTCAAACATGGCAGTATGTGTACGATGCAAAAAACAGCTTAACCAAAGTAATTCAACCTGACAGCGGAGAATGGAATTACACTTATGGTGGTTTTCCATTTAGTGAACGTTTTAGTACACATATTAAGAGTATTATCAATCCAGCAAAAGGAAAAGTTGTTTATAGCTACCAAACAAAGCCTGCAAGCTATTTCGGTGGTACTGATATAACTGATTTGGTATCTGTTATTAAAACACGAACAACATCCGGCCCCAATATAATCGCAAATACAACACAATATAGTTTTGACCCTGCGCCAAATGATCCAACTCGAATTCAAACTAGAATTGGAACACTGGACAGTTTACAAATAGTTGAGTTTCATAAAGTAAACGATTGGCAACTTGGTGCGTTAATGAAACAAAAAATTTACCAAAGTGCTACTGATTTATCCATAGTAGCGGATCTTGCTGCTGTTGATGAAACAACTTTAACGTTATTACAAGAATCAAATAATATATGGCAGCCTCTAGCTAAAATAGGGTCATCCAATGTTAAAAAATTTGCAATAGTTAGAACAACACCACGTGTCCTACAAAGTTCAGCTATAACACTTGATGGCTCAAGCTACACAACAGCCTATTCCAACTTCGATGAATTTGGAAATCCCCAAACCATCAGAGAAACCTCGGGTGCTTTAATCGATACCACCAATTTAATTTACGAAAACGACAAAACAACCACATTAACCTATAAAAACGATAAATTAATTTGGGTATTAGCATTACCCGTATCAAGCACCATTGCCGGCATTACCGGAAACATCACCAATACCTACGATGACCTCGGCAATATTGTAACAATCACTAGCTACGGCGTAACCAGTAGTTTCACTTATTACCCCGATGGCGAGGTAGCAACAATCACCGATCCCAATAACGTTGTTATCGAATTTAGCAACTACAAACGCGGCATCGCCCAAACAGAAATTAAAGCGGCAACCAGCCCGTTGGCACTCACCATAACACGTCTAGTGAACCCCACCGGAACACTGCAATCAGAAACCATCAATAACAAAACAACCGCGTATTTATACGATGGAATGAATCGTGTCACGTCCATTAAAAAACCATTGTTAGCAACAGATGAAATCATCACAACTTATAGCTACCCCCTTCTCGGCGGTTTCAAACAAAGCGTCACCCAAGGTGTATCATCCGTTGAAAAATTATTTAATGGTTTTGGTCAAGCATTAACGACCACAACAGCGGTTTCAGATACCAGTCACGTTATTCAATCCATTGAATACGATGCATTAGGGCGACAATCAAAAGTAAACCTACCCATCATTCAAAATGGCGACCCCACCGCGATACAACAAAACGAGTCCTTTACATACGATGCCTTAGGTCGTGTACTCAGCGTAACACATAGCGGTGATGGCACTAGCATCCGTAATCAATATTTACCCGGCAATATCATAGAAACAACCAATGAACGAAACCTAATAACAAGCACAAGCTTTCGCGCATTTGGTGATCCCAATAAAAAACAACTCATGACCGTGGTCACCCCCGAAACCGGAGTGGATACCGTCATCACTCGCGATTTATTGGATAATGTTATCACCTTAACGCAAGGCACAAAAACCCGTCGTTATAATTATGATTCACGCTATCTATTAGACAGCATCGACGATCCCGAAACCGGACTCACCGATGTAAACTACGATGATGCCGGTAACTTAATCAGTAAACAAGTAGCCACGTCCGGCATAACAAACTACAGTTACGACGGCCTAAACCGAATTGATTTCGTCGACTATCCATCAACCACCCCCGATGTGGATTATGAATATTATCCCGATAGTTTATTAAAGACCTTAACCAAAGGAAATTCGATTTGGAGTTATGTCTATGATGATAATGATAATCTGACACAAGAAACCTTGTCAGTTGATGCCAACACCAGCTTTGATATAAGCTATGGCTACGACAGCAAAGATGTCTTGAGTGAAGTCACCTATCCCAGCGGTTTACGCTTTCAATACAAACCCGATTACATGGGCCGACCCACCCAAGTAGGACGATTTGTGCGTAATGTGAGTTATCATGCCAATGGCCAAGTCAATAAAGTAACCTATGGTAACCGAGCCGTAACCGCCATTTCACAAAATAGCCGTTTATTTCCAGAATCCATCATCACCGATTCAGCCGCGGTTCGTTTAGTGGACAAGTTTTACCGTTATGACGGTGTCGGCAACATCAATGCCATTGATGATAATCTAACGGCTGCCAATAGCTTGGTATTAGGTTACGATAACATCAACCGCTACACCCAACTCGCCGGCACCACCGTCGCCAGCTACGATGCCACTGGCAATATCAAAACCAAAACCAGCGGCAGCACGGATTTAGTCTACGATTACGATCCAACCAGCAACCGCTTAATTGCCATCAGCCGCAACGCCAGCCCGTGGTATAATCTAAGCTATGACAGCTACGGCAACGTCACCAGCAATGGCATCGACACCTTTAACTACGACGATGCCTCGCAATTAATCGCGGTGCCCAGCAAAAACACCGTATATGAATACGATGGCCGCGGTATGCGCTTTTTAGAATCCGATGGCAGCAACAGCAAATACCGCGTCTATGCCAGCAACGGAACCTTGTTGTACGAAACCGATCCCACGGCGGTGAATACCCGAGAATACATTTACCTCGGTTCCATGCTCATCGCCCGACGCGATCAATGTCCCGACACCGATACCGATGCAGATCTATTACCCGATTGCGTAGAAGATCGCCTTGGATTTAATCCAGCCGATCCCAGTGATGGTGCCGCCGATGCCGATGGTGATGGCCTCAGCAATGGTCAAGAATACCAACTCGGCTCGGATATCTTTGATACCGACAGCGATGATGACGGTATGCCCGATGGTTATGAGTTTGCAAACGGCTTAAATCTACTGGTTGATGACAGTTTACTCGATGCCGATAGTGATGGTCTAACCAACCTACGAGAATTTGGCCTTGGCACCAATCCACAAAGCAACGACAGTGACAATGACGGCATGGATGATTTTTATGAAGTCACCCAAGGATTGGATCCACTGCTTAACGATGCCGCACTTGATGCCGACAAAGATGGCTTGAGTAATTTCATGGAATTCCAACTGGGCACCAATCCACAAAACCCCGATACCGATAGCGATGGCATGCCAGACGGCTATGAAGTGCGATTTGGTTTGGATCCGTTTAGTGATGACAGTGCGCTGGACTTAGACAATGATGGATTAAGCAACATTGACGAATTGGCATGGGGCACCGATCCAACCAATCCCGATACCGACGATGACGGTGTTAGTGATGGTGACGAAGTCGCCGCCGGAACCGATCCAACATTAAACATTGGTGCTGTGATGACCATTATCATTGATCAAATGTTAAATGATTAAGCGCGTGTAATACACGTCAGTAATGCAAATAGGCGGTTTAATCGTTAACGTTAACTATTGAACCGCCACGCAAATAACCCTACACTTAAAATAACCCAACAGGTGTTTAACATGATGTTATACCAACAATTAAAAACGATATTAGTCTTTAGCTTTTTCATGGCGGTGAGTTCCATCACGAATGGCGCGGTACTCACCACCTATTACCACAATGACCAACTCGGCTCGCCCATCGCCGCCAGTGATGAATACGGCTTTAAGTTATGGACCGAACACTACCAAGCCTATGGCGAGCGCACAGTAAACAATGCCAATGCCGATCAAAACCGGTTTTGGTTTACCGGCAAACCACAAGACAGCAATACCGGCCTGAGTTATTTTGGGGCACGTTATTATGATCCGCTGATTGGGCGGTTTATGTCGGTTGATCCGGTGGGTGCGCGAGAAGGGGATGTGCATAATTTTAATCGCTATGCGTATGCGAATAATAATCCGTATATGTTTGTGGATCCGGATGGTAAAGATGCTTTACCCGGTTTTGCACGAGACATGGCTAAAATGCAAGGTCGCGATATGGTTGAATATGATGCTGCCAATAAGCGACTTGGTAAAGTTGTGCTTGGTGGTATTGTT